>Ga0307517_10003557_pt1 | contig 24198 bp, 18 predicted proteins | sample 23_EM_MG_FD_194515 | JGI IMG/M metagenome (GOLD analysis project Ga0307517, IMG submission 194515) | Populus trichocarpa ectomycorrhiza microbial communities from riparian zone in the Pacific Northwest, United States - 23_EM | ecosystem: Host-associated > Plants > Roots > Unclassified | place... | reverse complement strand
ATACACTCTATGTTTCTATCTTTTTTTTTTGTCATTATTGTTTGATTAATTTATTTATTATTGTTTTTTTGGTATTATTTAAATTGCTACTTTAATGAGACTTAATTTTTTTTTTTACCTGTTACTTTTTTTTATATAAAAAAAATTATTATTCCACCTGCGGCCAAGGACGTACAGCATGTCTAGATGGTGCCTATTTAAAGTGTTTCAACACCACACACCCCTGCATGGAATACAAGTGTCATTCATGTCCAGTACTACTTGTGACGTGGGTACTTTGTAATTCTTATAACATGACACAACCCAACCATCCTAGCTAGTCCAGATTCAGTACTTTGCTGTCTTGTTTTGCTGGACTAATATCTGTCTCAACGGAGAAAAATGTCCGCTTCGGTGTCTGCAATATCATCCAACCTCGTGAAGAAAGCCATCCCATTTTCTACACCAAACTCGGCCGTAGTAAGAACTTTAAATAGAAAGATTATCAAGAGCCATGTTTATGGAAAACCAGGCCTTATCTCGCTTGTATGTCGATTACTAGTCCATAACCAATCTAATATTCCGCCTGAGATTCCAGGCAAGAACCCACTAGAATTTCTGAGAAGGTACTCTAATAATAACGATCCGCCTTCAGTTCCACCAGAAGTACCAGAACTTCCAAGCAGTCCTGAGATCGAGACTAGTCCATCAGATGAAGGACACATAAGACCTCCAAGGATTCCAGAGGTGCCTAATACCGGACCTGACTTCCCTGTTCCAGTACCGTTACCAACGCCTCCTGACGTTCCCGGGGACACCTTGGCCTCCGCCTCCAAATCGACTGCCCCCCGAGTTGCCGCCTGATATTATACCACCCCCTGCTCCCCCGCCACCTGATATTAACCCTCCACTGGATACGACAGATATTAAACCACCACCTGGGCCGTATGTAGTCTAATGAAATGGTGGTCCTTGGAAAATTATATCTTTGTTAGTTGATATATATAGTTATGATTTCTTTTCTCTCAGTTTCCAATCTTGGAATTTTAAGTCCAAGAAGATGTTAAAGCATACATGCCTCTACAATCCTTGTTCTGGCTGTGCAACCGATCTTTTAACTCTCTTTAAGTGATGCTGTGCTGAATTTGTCAAGTTATGTTTTGGAACTTTCTGCTATAAGAGCTCGACAGGAACGCAAATGGAGAGTTGGGAGCTAATTATAAAATTAGTCCTTGTAGTTTATGAAAATGAATTAATTAGTCCTATTATGAGAAGTTATTTGATAAAACCCACCTCCATCCACATCGCGCCAACAACAGTGCCGCCTCTAAACTTGAAATTATCGCATTTTCACCTACATGGTCTGAGACTACAAAATAGTTTAAAGCTCCATTTGTTTTGAGAAAAAATATTTCATATATAAATAATTTTTTAAAATATTTTATTTTTTATTACCGGGATATTAATGAAATCTATTTAAAAATAATAGTATGGTGTTTAGTGCATGTGAAAAATATATGTTAAAAAGGAACCGATAAGAATTAATTAATGATGAAGCCCATAATTTATTAACAAGACTAGTCCAGTAAACTATTTTTATTTTTTAAAAGTTATAATTTTATTTCAATTGTTTTAATTTCTTTCACTGTAAGAAAATATTTTACATTTGTCTATGTAAATCAAATATAGAAAACTAGAAAATATATTTTATATTTTGAGAATCGCTAAAGAATATTGGGTTATTGCGTTCATGATTTGAAGGGGAATCTGCATCTCTCCTTAATCATTAGAGTATCAAATCTCAAGTCATGATGTGAAAGGTAAAATTTGTGAGAACTCTCCTACACTGCGATTGTTTTTCATCAGTTCTTGTGTTTATAATAAAATAAACACAGTAAAATATTTGATAATTAACAAATTAAACTGTGCTTTTTTTATTACAGGATACATTAAAAAAAAATTAAGTTTGAAATGTTAATTTTATGGAGTAGTTTTTATATTTTTTTAATTAAGTTTGTAAAACCCTATTTATTTTTGTGTTTTAAAAGTGCTTTTGAAAAAAAAATATATTTTTTTTATTTTTTCTTTACTTCAAATTGATATATTTTTTTTATGTTTTCAAATCATTTTGATGCGTTGATATCAAAAATAATTTTTTAAAAATTAAAAAATATATTATTTTGATGCATTTTCAAGTAAAAAACACTTTGAAAAGCAACCGTAACTACACTTTCACCATATATTTTATACATATTTTTTGCTACACATTAGCTAACCACACTTTTTTTTAAACTTATTTGTTTTAAATCATAACTACAAAAAATACTTAAAAAACAAACACACTCTTAGAGACCGCGTTCCCCAAAATTAATTTTTTTTGTTAAAAATTAATTTTTTTAGTATGTTTTGGATCGTTTTGATGCGTTGATTTTAAAAAATAAAAAAAATATTATTTTGATACATTTCGGTACGAAAAACACTTTAAAAAACAACTGCAACCATACTTCCAAAAAGACTCTAGTCTAATGTGAATAACTTTTTCTTCTTCTTCTTCTTTATTTTTATAGAATAGAGAAAGTAATTATCAAGAAATACTATCTAAAAAAACCGGGGAAAAAAAATCATGTTTGTTGCTAAGATTATGAAATTCACATAATAATAATAATAATAATAATAATAATAAACATGTAATCACTTCATGGAATCATGGAACATAGTGAATAGTCTAGAAAGTTGGAATGGTCCCACAATTTGATTACTTTTCCAAGCACATATTCTCGTTAAAATGGTAGGAATATAATCCAAGTCTCCAACTTTAATTACCTCAATTAAAAAAGTGATATATGCCTTAATGTGTTTCACAAGTCGGCTGGGCTCCATTTTTGCCGAAATTTGATTTTTTATTTTTGAATTATTTATGTTTTTAAATTGTTTTTTACATACTAATATCATAAATAAATTAAAAAACAAAAAAAATTATTTTAATTGATTTCTAAGTAAAAAATACTTTAAAAAAAATCATTACTACAAAATTAAACACCATCTAAAAGAATTGTTTTACAAAATTTTTACTTTTGTTTTCTTATGCTTTTAAAAAATAATTGTAGTTTTAAAAAATATTAAAATGATATTTTTGTCAATGCTTTTAAATGTCTTAATATATTAATATAAAAACTTTATAAAAAATTATTTAATATATTTTTTTAAAAAAATATTGTAAAAAACTCAAACCATCACACTTTGGGTAACCCCAACGTGACTCTAATTGCATTGAAAACACTTGTCATCACCTGCGATTTTTGAAACTGGCATTTCTTTACTAGCTTTATCATAAACCTGGGTCCCACCCCATTATGATACAAATTACAATTCCTTTCAAATCCGTGAATATTAAAGGAAAAACTCATTTTGAGAAGGAAACGAGCAGCCTGCCACTCGCAATCTTACATTTGGAGCCTCCATTTCCGTTTACTCAGCTGTCAAGTTTCCGTAAAAAGCAGATCCCCCAAATCTATCTCCTTTCCAATCAAAGCGTCATCCCGTCTTGATATTTTTCTAGCCGTTCAAAATAAATAAGTCTAAATAAACAAATGAAATAAACCTGGACCAATCATAAACCAACAAAAAGGCATCACCCCGTTCCTCCAATCACACGTAATCACCTCCCCTCCTTATTTAACAAACTACGTCCACCTCACTCCATCACGCGCTAACTTCAAAAAATCAAATCCACCGCCACTTTGCTTTGTTTTCCTTTCTTCAGTCCTCTCCTGTCTCCTCCCTCTCAACACTCTCCCCAGCAACTAAAAATGGCGGCCAGTCTCGGCGCCTACACACGCGCGACCCCACGCGCCTCCCTCTTCTCCAATACCAGAACCTCCTTTGTTATACAGTCCCCACCATTCCTTAGCATAACAAGAACCACCAAAATCACTAGAATTAGGGTTTCAAATGATGGCAGTAACTCCTACCTGGACATGTGGAAAACGGCTGTTGATCGCGAGAGGAAGACCGTCGAGTTCCAACAAATCGCTGGAAATTTAGCTCAAACCGATAATGACAGTGATGATGATGATGATGATGTTACTGTTGATTTGGAGAAGAAGAGCGAGGACTTCAATAAGATCCTTGAAGTCTCCAAGGAGGAGAGGGACCGCATTCAGCGTGTGCAAGTCATTGATCGTGCCGCGGCGGCCATTGCGGCAGCTCGCGATATTGTCAGGGAAAAAAAGTCCGCTGATAAGGATTTCAAGAGTCACGAAAGCATGGGTGGGGAAGTGGAAGATCAACAAGGAGGTAAATTTTGGTCTTATGTTTATATTTTCATTCAAGTTCAGTAAGTTTAATTTAAGTTAATTTTGGGAATTAATAGGATTTAAGTTTTACGCTTTATATGTCTATCACGCGAGTTTTGTGTTTGCTAATGAAGAAAATATTAGATATTGTCAACTTAAAGCTTCAAGTCTTGCTTCTTGAATAGAAATAAATGAAAAAAAGGAGAAGGAAGTATTCTGTATGATTTCGAACTTGGAGCTAAGATGGTGATATCAAAGTGACAGTGGTTTTTAAAATTGGAAAAAATTTGAGAAAAGACTTTAACTTTAGTACTTTAAAGCCAGCCGTTGTTCAGCTCTGTAAATGCTTGAACATAATCTTAGGAATTATGAATCAGAAACAGTCAGCGCACATTTCTTGCTTATGTTTTTTTTTTTTTTTCATATTGGAAGCTGTTGTCACGAGAAACAATTGATGTCCCTTTTTACTTCCCAATTTGAAGACCAGTTCAGTTCTTGCAATTAATACACCAGACGTTGCTGCTGAAATAAAACAAAATAAAGCCACTTCTCTTTTCTTATGCAGCAGGAACAGAGAGTAGGAGCATCTTGGTGTCTCGATCTGAGTCTTCTGCAGATGGAGTTCCTGGTCCAGATTTTTGGTCCTGGACTCCTCCTCTCAGCAGTGATGGAAATTCAGATGATTCCAGCGATGTGCTGAAAGTTAGGAAATCTTCAGATACTCCTTTGACCATCCCAGTTGCAATGAAAGAGCGATCTGCGGATTTTCTCTCAATTCCATTTGAGAGCAAACTTTTAGATACGAACCACAGTTCTCCTATACCTCCACTGCAGTCATTAGTTGAGGTTGAAGGAGTAGAGGTCTCTGAATCCATTCTAGAAATGCCTTCTAAAAACGAGGAAGAACGTGAACTTGGAGTCCAATTTTCAGCATATGCAGCAGAAGCAGCACATGCTCTTGAGAAAGATAAGGTTGATGAGTTGTCATCCTATGGAGTGACTGCAGATGGATCAAGGTGTTGGAGGGAGACAGGAATTGAGCAAAGGCCTGATGGTGTAATTTGCAGGTGGACGATGACCAGGGGGGTCAGTGCTGACCAAGAGGTCGAGTGGCAAGAAAAGTTCTGGGAAGCTGCTGATGATTTTGGCTACAAGGAACTTGGTTCAGAGAAATCAGGGCGTGATGCAACTGGAAATGTGTGGCGCGAGTTTTGGAGGGAATCAATGCGGCAGGTCATAAGAAGTGTTTCTCTAAATTGCAATAACTAAATGCTCTTTCCTTTTGTATTTTAGGCTTTGTGATATAGATGATTCAAGTTATCTTGCCTATTGAAATCTAGAGTCTGATGCATGCAGGAATCTGGGCTTTTGCATCTTGAAAAAACTGCAGACAAGTGGGGGAAGAATGGACAAGGTGACGAGTGGCAAGAGAAATGGTGGGAACATTATGGTGCATCTGGTCAAGCGGAGAAATGGGCTCATAAGTGGTGCAGTATTGATCCAACCACAAACCTTGAGGCTGGTCATGCTCATGTTTGGCATGAAAGGTGATGGAAAAAATTCTGCACATCATAACAATCTTAAATTTGTCATCATTTTTTTTATTACCAAAACATCATTTTTGACATGGATTTCTAGTCAAGATGATCATACTTGAACATGTTAAATTGTAGTGCAAATTTGTGATGACATTTGGAGATCTTAAATGTCAATGTTGCCTTTGAAGGGACATTTTTTTAGTTCCTAGACTCTAGAAGTTTTCTATGGCATAGGCATTTACTCACTTTTGTCCCTTCTCTTCAATCTATAACTAGCTTTTCTAAATGAGTCACTTGTTTTAGTTTCTTTCCATTTTATTGGAAAAATTCCACTTCTTCCCTTCCAGTTGCAGTCCCAAGAGAGAGTCAACTCTTCTTTTTATTAGCCTTCGGCTTCTTAGCCTGCTTTCTTAGCTCTATACCTCTTCTTCTCCCTAAGGCCTTTGGTTGTCTTGCTTTTGACCTTCAGCTTCTTTCCCGGTCTTAGAGCCTAGTTTTTAAGCCCTGCTTTGCCCATCTCCCTTTACTACTCGTCCAGTTGCTTGCAGACCAGAAAAGGATGAAGATAGGAGTGAGAAGGCAGTTTCTCTTTACTAAAGAACTCCACTCCTCTGCATCGTGATTTGCTGGGCCTATGCCAAGATGAGCTCAAGCATGGTTATGCAGGGACTTTGTCAAGAGTTGAGGATCAAGAGAAGAGCTAGAATTTAATTATCGTGGTTGACAATTAATTGATGTCGCGGTTCTAAACCGTGACAAGAAAAAGTGTGCTATTTTGCCAAATCTTTTTGTTGCAGTGTTAATTCTCCTATTTTTAAAAATTTATATGCTAATTGCCCAGTTTATCCAATTGATTTAGACTGTTAATTTATTTTTCATATTCATATTCAAGCAATTGCAATTTTTTCGAAGGTGGTACTAGAACTTTTACCTTCCTGAAATCTTCAACTCTAGTGATTGCCTCAACGATTGCAGTTTTGTTCTTATTGTTTGTAAAAATGTTGACATATTGCTGGTAATAGGTGGGGCGAGAAGTATGATGGACATGGAGGCAGCACAAAATATACTGATAAATGGGCTGAGCGCTGTGAGGGTGATGGTTGGGCGAAGTGGGGTGACAAGTGGGATGAAAATTTTGATCTAAATGGTCATGGTGTCAAGCAAGGGGAGGCATGGTGGGAGGGAAAACATGGAGAGCGGTGGAACCGCACTTGGGGTGAGCGTCACAATGGTTCTGGATGGGTTCACAAGTATGGGAAGAGCAGCTGTGGGGAGCACTGGGACACACATACCCAGCAAGATACATGGTATGAAAGATTCCCACACTATGGTTTCTATCACTGCTTTGAAAACTCAGTCCAGCTCCGGGAAGTTCAGAAGCCATCGGAGATAGATGAACAATGAGCTCCCAATTTTCCTTTCGATTTCTCATCTATTCCTTTGATGTTGCTTAGGAAAGTCGTGTATAATTATTGGTTGATCCTTTGCAAAAGAAGAAGTTTCCCACTGAAGTCGCAATATCTTTTTTCTTGGATATGATTCGGAATGCTATCTCATGAACTGCATTTTTTTTTTTATAACTTTATACCGTGAAAGACCGTGTACTTACTTGATATTACATCAATCAAAGAGGAAAGTGGTCGAGTGTGTGTTCACCGAAATACTATTTTGCTGGGAAAGCTTTGTAATGGATGTAGATTTTCTGCATCAATTGAATTTCGCACTGCCTCGCAATATTACTCTCTGTGCTGGCTAGTACTTAATTCGGTTGTGGTCACTCACTGATTATGACTTCTCCTCGTCCTCTGAAGTAGTTTCTGGCAGCTTGAAACTAAACATAGATCATTTGCATCAGAAAGCAAGCAGCCATCACGACTGATCCAAACAGCTATCTTCTTTTATTATTATTTGTGTTGGCATTAGCCATGATTCTTGTCATCGTTCTCAGTTTCCAAGAATACCAAACGCAGATTATCAATAGCTTGAACAACAAGAAGGGTCCCCTTTCTCCACAGCATATCCAAGATGATCCGAATTCGCATATGTTATCAGAAAACAATGAATCCCATCTCTCTTCTGAAGAAAAATCTTACGGAGAACTACACTTTTCTGATGCCTTTTTCTAGTGGCAAAGCCAAACGTAGTTCTGTAACAAGCTTTTACGTTTAAATGCGGTCACAGAACTCGTGCCTGGTCGGGCAGAAACATTAATGGCTAGGCAACTAAAGCCTTGCCATCATTCATGGGGGATGGACAAGCTTGGGCTATAAAAAGGAGACGATTGTTTTAGAAATAAAGATATTAATCAAAATTTGCTCTAAACTAAAGCAATGGTGCAACATGTACCGGCCATGAGAGTTTTCGAAAGCTATGCGGCTTTCTTTCTCATATTACCACTGGAAATGAGTCATTCTTGATTTAGTATTATAATCGGAGAAGGGTTTCATGTCTATAATTTCAATGCAATATTTTTTCAATCAATTTCGGTTCTTAGAAAAATATAGTTAAATTGAAAAAAATCAGAGAAAGAATATAAAAAAAACATGATTATTTTTTTGAAGTAAATAAACAATATTACTCTTACTATTTAATTTCAATCAATTTCGGTTTGATTTTTTTTATAATATTCCTTCTCTATTTTTTATGTTCTTTTATTTATCTATATTTTTTTAAATACTACTTAGGGGTATTTTTATGTATAAGGGAGTTTCTTTCGATCTTTGTAATTCTATATTATCTCAGGGGTTATTGTAATCTAAATTTTTGTTTTTTTTTCCAAATTATTAAAAATGAGTAATATATGTTTCCGTTTCATAAGCTCAAGAAAAGATAAAATAATTTTTTTTTCAAAAACAAACAAAATGGTTTTCAAATAAGAAAGAAAAGAAAAGAAAATGAGAACAGTAATAAACGTCGCCGTTTCACATAATTGAGGTGGGAGTGGAGAGCTGAGAAATGAAAACAACAGCCCATCCATTGGTAGCCAGTAGTCGGCAAAGAAGTAAGATTTGTGGTGCCATATCAACACAGGCAAAGAGAACTCTAAATTCCTATGGAAAAAAAAAATTTCTTTGATTTTCTTCTAATTCTCTCTGCCTCCAAACCAAGCCGATTTTTTCTCTGTGTTATAACTTTGGTAAGCCATTTCCCTGTAGAATCACATTACCTTACCCTTCTATTGAACTGCCACAAACCAAAGTGATCAAACGCTGAATTTTTATGCTTCACAGTAGTTTCAAGCTCTTGAAATTTGAAAGTTTTCCACAATCTTGACATCTGAGAAATATCTTTGCTTGTTGGTTTTTCTTTCATTTACCATTTCATGGCTTCTTTATTGCTCAATGGACCTCAAAATGTGAACTTCATTGGTGGCATAACCCCATCTGGGCTAGGTTTTGTAGGTTCAAATCTTCATGTTAGTTGTTTTTCGTCGAAAAATATAGTACCATGCCATAATAGGAATCAAAATTCAAGAATCTTAGCACCCAGATGTTCTTTATCATCTGCAAGGCCTGCTTCTCAGCCTAGGTTCATACAACACAAGAAAGAGGCATTTTGGTTCTATAGATTCCTGTCTATAGTGTATGATCATATCATTAACCCTGGTCATTGGACTGAGGATATGAGGGATGAGGCACTTGAGCCTGCTGACCTCTATGATAGGAGGATGACAGTGGTAGATGTCGGTGGTGGTACTGGGTTCACTACTTTGGGTATTGTTAAACATGTGGATGCCAAGAATGTTACAATTCTAGACCAGTCACCTCACCAGCTTGCTAAGGCTAAGCAGAAGAAGCCCTTGAAGGAATGCAAGATAATTGAAGGGGATGCTGAGGATCTTCCCTTCCCTACTGATTATGCAGATCGTTATGTATCCGCTGGAAGGTAAGATTGCTAAAACACCTAGATTTATTATTTGTTTTGTTTAATTTGAGGCTATAAATAGCTATTACCGTATTCTTTCTTTGTTATTTTACTGAAGGTATAGAAATGTTGTGTCTTTTTTTCTGAATGAAAGACTCCAGTTTTGTGCATAATGGCTATTTTCAACTTAATTTTCTAAATACAATGTATATCAAATTATGCTGTGGTTGTGTATCCCAGTATTGAGTACTGGCCGGATCCCCAACGTGGCATCAAAGAAGCATACAGAGTGCTGAAAATAGGAGGGAAAGCATGTATTATAGGTCCCGTCTACCCAACCTTCTGGCTGTCTAGATTTTTTGCTGATGTGTGGATGCTCTTCCCAAAAGAGGAAGAGTACATTGAATGGTTTAAAAAGGCTGGATTTAAAGATGTTAAACTGAAAAGGATTGGTCCAAAATGGTATCGTGGTGTCCGTCGGCATGGTTTGATAATGGGTTGCTCTGTGACTGGCGTAAAGCCACTATCAGGAGACTCTCCCCTGCAGGTGACGTACTTTATCTTTTAATATAGTAATATGAACTTTTGCTGAGATAAACCCTTGTTATGGTTCCTTGATTTGCTTTCTATGGTAACTACCTTAATTGCTATGCAATTCACAAACTTTCAAGAGATCTGTAATTACCTGGATGCATTCTATTTACAATTTCTCATAATGATTATCAAGTATGTGATTGTTGTCCAAGAAATTCTTGATTTTGTTAGACTTAAAGATTAGTGTGGTGCGGGGTCTTAATGGCAAACAAGCATTAAAATTTAGCTTGTGATGTTAGCGTTTCCTAAAGCAGTTCTGGCAGCTTGCATTGGTATTCCACTGTTGTGGAATGAGAGGCATGATATGTGCTGGTAGATCTGGTCATGATTCTTCAAGAACTAACTGTTTTCTGAAGTGCCCATGAAATCGTTGCTGGATATTGGCTGGTTTCTACTGCTTGCTATGGGCATCAAATAAAGAGCGCAAATTGGTGCATCATTTAATAAGACTGATGTAACATAGCTTGCCATTTATGAACACATATTCGCTAACAGAGTCAAACAGAATTTGGACTGACTAATAAATGGATCATTCCCCCCTGCAATACTCTGAAGCATCAAATTTAAGCAGGGGAGGATATAGCAAAACCAATTGGGGAAAACAAAGTGAAATAGTAATTAGCTCTTGGTTTTCTTTCTCCTTGAAGTAATTACGAGGATGATTTTCTCCTTGTCTCTTGTATTAAACTTTTCAGAAAGTATGAGATCATCTTAGGTTCTGTTACTCCGATTCTGTTGATAATTAGAAAAGGGAGGTAATTTCATCAGAAGTTCAGATTTATGAGAAGTGCGATGCAGTAAGTCTATATGGGTTTTTCTCTACTTTCGTTGAATTTTTTTCACCTGGGAGATCTCTCTGTTTCTTTGCTAGATAATGCTCTAATAGATATCAATCCATGAGGATCATTCTTAGTGTGGGTGGTGCTTCACTCTTTGGACAAGACAACACTGATTAAAATGAAGTCATTGTAGACAAGGACAGGGTGACCAGCAAACATAAAGCTTTGTTCTTGATGCATTGCATTGATTATTTTCCGTTTTACCATTTTGAAACGACATTTTTTCAAAGGTTTTTCCTGGATTCATCTCTCCATAAGATCAATATACACATTCAGATTTATGACTCATGAATGTGTATATTTGATACATCCCGGCTTCTTTTCTCTGTAAGATTTATGACCCATGAATGTGCATCTTGATACAGCTTGGTCCAAAGGCAGAGGAGATTGAGAAGCCAGTGAATCCATTGGTGTTCCTTATGCGATTCATTCTCGGGGCAATGGCAGCAACATACTTTATTCTGGTTCCAATTTACATGTGGCTCAAAGATCAAATTGTCCCAAAGGGCATGCCTATATGAAAAGGTGGAGGATAGTTGGGAAAATATTGGAAACCATTTTCTGTTCTAAGTGGCTGCTTGTTTATCACAGTGATTAGCCTGCTCTCTTTTGTCTTTTATATTACTGTTGAATCAAGATAGTTGAGACATCTTATCAAATAGATCGACGAACCTGCCTCAAGCCTTGTATTGCTCTTGGTTGTAACCTTAAGGCCTTAGCGTTAGGTTTGCTATTGCAACAGTAATGTAGAACGTCAACCAACTTGATTTGTAACTGAACCGTGGTTTCTTTGTTCCTTGTAATGCTTGTAATAGTTGTTTGCAAAGCAAAAAGGGTGCCTACTGGTTCGTGTCATTGTGGAAGGATGTGTTGTCGCAAAGAAACAGGAAATGATGTATCGGGAAGTCATCACTTATTTGTCTTCAAGTGCAGGAATTCATTTGCTGTGTTTTGTAATGGGTGGCTCAGAACATGAGTTTTGAATTTCTTTTGCTTAAAGTAGGTCGTGATGCATATATATATATATATGATGTAAGGAAATAATGTAACAGCACGCATTTGTTAACCATTAATCATCTTTTTCCTTAATTATGATTTGATTCCACTAAAATCTTCCCTTTTTTCCCTCTTTTTTTTTTTTTTCCATTGTAGTAGTTATAATATAAATCCTCAATTTAAATATGAAAAAGTAAAAATATTTTCAATTAAAAAAACCCTAGAAAGAGGGTTCTAAGAGATTCCATTGTTATACGAAGATGGAAGGCAATGAGCAAGAGGAAAAGAGAAATATTACTCAAGAAGAAAAACAAAGTTAGAATCCAAGGAAAAAGAAAAATAAGAAAAAAGGTTAAGGGTAGTAAGTATGTTAGAGAGTGTATTGTTTGTGTCTAAGATGCATGAAAATTATTATATCAGAGAATTAAAAAAAAAACTACTGTCTAAAAAAAAAGAAAATCCCAACTCCTAAGAAAACAGGGAATTAAGTAGGATATTAATTTGATGAATCCCAAGAATTACATTTTGATAGGTCCTCCTGTATATAAAATTAGCATGAGTGGATTAACAGTGAACTGGGCTAGCAATTTTCCCTAATGGACATCCTTTCGATTTCCATCTATCAATGGCTTTGCAGGTGGAAGACTTGCCTTGACCCATCATCCCGATTCATCAAATTCTTGTTCAAACACGTATACTTTGAATGCCACATTTTTTTCATCTCTTCCATTTCGTGTCCAGGGAGTTGAAAGCTCTTCGTAATTGGTGAGGCCGAGTCGTCAGGAGTCGATTTCCTTCGATAATCCTTAGGTCAACATTCTTCCCGGGGGAAAACTATACAACTTTGAACGAAAAGTCCAAGTTTTGGACCAAGATTCACGTGAATGCTGGACCTTGTACAGTTTGAAACGTACTTACCGTATTGCGTTCAGCAATGTCGAAATTGCCTTTGACATTTGAGCTCAATAAAGAGAAAGCGCGTCGACAGGCAGTCGCATTAATATGCATCTTGCTTCATTTATGGGACGCGGCTGGCAGTAATCACACACCATTTAAACAAATTAACCACTACGTTGTATTCTCCAGTCGAATAGCCCATCATATTATATTATCCTCTTGATTCGGCCGAATATCCTAACCTTTTCTGACCATAAAAAAGTATATATATTCAACTGTGTTTACTGAAAGGGAATATGATATAAGTTCATGTTTGCAACAATTTTTTTTTCGAATGATCAGCAACATATATGCATGATAAAACGAACATGTTACGAGATGGAAGGTTTTTGCTTTTTGTCGGAACCAATTGAATGTACCTTTTGCGTTATGGATGCTTGACAAAGTGAACTGTTACTAGTTTTGATGAACAATACTATACACTAGATAGATCAACCGCATTATGTCATGGGACTGTTTATTTTTTATGAACATTTAAAAAAAACCTACAAAGGAATGAGGAATAAATTTTTTTGTTATTTTTTTCTCAAAACTTGTTGATTTTATTTGTTAAATCTTTATCAAAAAAATATAATTTTGGTATTCTTGCATAATAAAAAAAATCAGCCGATCCACGTAACCCTAGTCAACTTACTCGACTTGTGGTCAAGAAGCTACTTGGGGTCAACCCTCGAATTGGGTTTAACAACCATGATTAAAAGAATGAGAATCCAATTTTTTTGTTAAATTCTTTTTAATCTTTTTAAACCCGTTTTAAAACCCATTGATTTATTTTTTTGTAAATTTTGACCAAAAAAATGTTATTTTTAGATATTTATAAAATAAAAAATTTAGTTGCCTGGGTAACTCTGGCCAACCCATCTAACATGTGACCAGAGACTTGTCTGGGGTCAACCTCCAGACCGGGTTTAAAAACCATAATTAAAAAAATAAGGATTAAATTTGGTATGAAAATCAAATAAAATCAAATAATGAGGGATGAATTTGAAAAAAAATCAATTAAGAAAATAAATGAAACCAAAAGAAATTATAATTGAAAGAATATGGACTAAATTAAAAAAAACAAAAATAAGGTATATTAGAAGAAGGGTGAAAAACAAAATAAATATCAATTAAAAAAAAGACCAAATCTGACATAAAAATAAAATAAAATAAAATGATGAAATTAAAAAAAAATCATAAAAAGAATTTCAGGCAAATATAGAACAATAAAAAAAAAGGACCACAAGTGAAATAATATAAAAGGTTAGGATATTTTTGAAGTTTAGGTTGGTGGAGAAAAGAGAAAAGAGGGTGGAGAAAAACAAATTAACCGCCACCTAACAACAATGATTATAACAACACGTGTTGTTAGGAAAAAGTGCTCTCCCGAGATGCTTTGCCTGAAAAGACGGTTGAGTATTTTTAAAGATTGGAGAAGGTGTCACGTGTCGTCAAAATGGCACGGGCAACCTTCACATATTGGCGCGTGACGTGATCAGCAAGTGCCAATAATTTTTTATTTTGTTTTTTGTTTTTTTATAAATATCTTCTAAAGACAAAAACATTTATTTTAAAATCCAATAATATTTTGATAATCTCATTACGCTAAAAAAAACATTTCCCAAAGCAAACCCAAAATCAGCTTCTAAGAATATTTTAGACTTTAGAATTTAAAGTGTGAAATCATGAGAGAAAAAGGTGTCCATACTCCTCACTAATTTTACAAATATCCCGTGAAAATATTTTAAAATACCCCTAAATCAGCGTATTTTTCTCTTCCAATGGTAATTTGATAAATTCATTGTGTGAACCCAGAAGTGAATTATTGAGAGTAGCTACACAAAAACACCGACTTCTTTAGCTATTTTCTGTAATGTTTTTATACTTACGAATAATTTAATAATTAGGTGTGCTTTAATACAATCTAAGCCAACAACATTTTACAATGACATTTCTAAAGCAATGCACGGCACAAGAGACATCTTTGTAGGTCAACAAAACGCGTTGATTTCGATTTCGATTTTTGCCGGGTGGACAAGTAGGTTTTCTAAAAGATCTCATCTCTCCATCTCGTGCAAGCAAAGCACCGTGGCCTTCGGGTAGAAAATTTAACTCGGGGAACCAAATTTTCCCGTCTACTCCTTGAATGCTCTGTCTCCCGAACTTCAAACCCTTACAGCTGTACAAATTTTGAAGTCAAATATAAAATTCATATATACATCTGTAGGTAAGTATAAACCTTATGCTACCAATCAGTATCTTAATTTAGTCTTAGTAACCTTTGCTACACGCAGATGGTTCTATAATATAGATCGGGTAAAAGAAACGAAAGGTCCCCTGGTCCACAAGAGAGACAGCAGATGGCCCTTTTTTTATTCTCTTTCTTAGCCAAAGACCACAAAAACCAATCCAGACATAAGCTGATTTGACTCGTGATTTTTTAAAGAGGAAAAAAAGAAAAAGAAAAATCTTACCACAGTACTTTAACGCATTGGAGTTCTACATAAACCCAGCTAAGGTTGAGCTATACTCACATACCCTCTCTCTCTTAACCAAAAACAACGTACTCTCTCTTCTCCCCCTCACTTGTAGCCTTTTGTGCTCAACATTCTCTCTCTCTCTCTCTCTCTTTACCAAAAACAACGTCCTCTCTCTTCTCCCCCTCGTAGCCTATTGTGCTCCACTCTCTCTCTCCCCCCCCCCCCCCACTAGTCAGAAAGTTTTAATTTGTGGTGTCTTTGAAAACAAAATGGCAGAGGTACTAACCGAAGAACAGATGGTTGAGTTCAAAGAAGCTTTTTGTCTGTTCGACAAGGATGGAGATGGTTAGTTTGTGATTAGCTTACGAGTTATATCATTTGTTTGAAGTGTTTACTGGTATTAATTAATCAGATATATGCCTTGCAGGTTGCATTACCATTGATGAACTGGCCACGGTCATTAGGTCACTGGATCAAAATCCAACCGAAGAAGAACTTCAGGATATGATCAGCGAAGTTGATTCGGATGGAAATGGGACCATAGAGTTTGCTGAGTTTTTAACTTTGATGGCCAAAAAAACGAAGGTATATCACACACACGCGCACGTTACGCGTTAGTAACAAATATATATATGTATATATATTAAGGCTATAATTTGAAATATAATTATGAATTTACCAGGAGACTGATGCGGAGGAGGAGCTTAAAGAGGCGTTCAAAGTGTTTGACAAGGATCAGAATGGCTATATATCAGCTAATGAGGTAATACCCTAATCAATTTGGCCTTCCTTTTCATTTCTTCTTCTTTGCAATGGCATTGATATATATATATATATATATATATATATATATATATATATATATATATATATATATATATAAATCAACATCTTCATTCGAGATTTTTATTGAATAGAATATACGGCAATGGTTATTGACCATAAGTGTCATACGGTGAAAACTAATTCGACATCTTAAAAAACTCCTTACTTGTGAATTCGGTAGTATACTTTTCACATAATTGAAAATTCAGACTTCTAAAAAAATTAGAAATTCTCAAATTTAAAATGATAGTGCTGGTCATGTTATCGAACAATCGTCATCTATGTCCCTTGCTTTTATTTTTATTGAGAGTTGACGTTGACGAGAACTGGGAATATATCGTAAATCCAATAACATAAATAAGTAGGTGAATGATGTTGACAAAAGAGCCTTCCAAATTCTAAAGGGAAAATAAACCATAATATATATATATATATAGACACACAATTTCTGTTTCTGTTTTTTTTATGTATTATAAAAGTTTTTTTTTGTTTTAAAACGATATTTAATTGATTTTTTAATGTTTTATGATGATTTTAATATGCTGATATATAAAAATTATTTTTAAATAAAAAATTATTTTAAAAAATAAGATAAACCATAATTCTAAATACCCTGTTACATTTTAATTTCTTTGAAGCATATTATCCTTTTTTAGATTTAAAAAAAATTACCACTTTCTCTAAAATTTAAACAATAGATGATATCAATAAGGTGAGGTTACTGGTGATAAATGTTTGATGAATATTCAAGCAGATCAATGATAGTTGCCTTCGTGAAAAGGAGAGGACACCTTATCTAAGAGCTCATGCTCTGCAGAAACAATAAAATTAAAATGAAAAAGGTGAACCCTTTGATATTGATATTCGGGTAAAAATAATTAAATATTATACCATATATTTAAGGTTTAGTTTGCACATCAATCCGTATGAGATAAGCTGTACGATTCAGCATGCAATGAACATTAACCATTTTTCATGGGACAGTGCATTTGGTTCATAGCATTCTACTTATTTAATTTAATTGGAAAGAGATCTCTCTAATCAAATTAAAAACTTGCTCTCCCTGTTCATGCTCAGTTGAGGCATGTTATGATCAATTTAGGTGAAAAGCTTACCGATGAGGAGGTGGATCAGATGATTAAAGAGGCTGATTTGGACGGTGACGGCCAAGTTAATTACGACGAGTTTGTTAAAATGATGATGAACGTCGGGTGAAAAAATTCCCAGGCGATCGGATCGAAGATGCCGTGCTCAGAATTCATTGAATTATAACATCTTTAACTCCATAAGAAATTTGTATTCATTTTTAGTACTGTTGTTGCTGTGGTAATGTAGCCAGCCAACCAATGATCATGACCGAAAATTAGAATGACCTGAAAAATCACTATTTGATTTTGTCCAAAGCTGAATTGTATTCTTTCTTTCGACTCCAGAAGTTGTTTAAATATGTTTTTTAAATGGAAATAGATTTGGGAATATCGTGTCAATGCTGACTTTCTAGTACGTGTTGTCTGGGATAAAAGCTTTCGGCGATGGCAAACCCCACCCCCTCAGGTCCCTCCTGTCCTTTCCGTCAATTTTTCTCTCCTGTGATATGCTAAAAGCTACCGATAAAATAATACGACAAATCAGTCACGATTTTCGAGATGAATTCAATTGAGTCCTTTGAGAAAATTCATCTAAGCTTTATTAGCCAAATTTTACAAGGAAATCCATAGAATCCACCAGCCATGCATTCTTCTAACTGATGTAGCACCTACAAGTGCTAGCAACACTTAATTTTTAGTAACAAAATCTAACATCAACTAATGATAAATGAAATCAATTAGGTTTTATTTTTGCTATTAAATTCATGTTACGTGATTTTTTTAAAAAGTTTTGCTTGAAATTATATCTTTTATGTTTTTATATTGTTTTAATATACTCATATTAAAAATAATTTTTTAAAAATAAAAAAATATTATTTTTATATATTTTTAAATAAAAAAATATTTTAAAAAACAATCAATATTATATTATCAAACATTTCTCGCCTGGAAAGAGCTTATTTGTGAATTACCTTATGGTATTCCTTGGAGGCAAAATATTGTCGGTTTGAATTAATAGGAGAACGTTTCTTTGAGCCCCCCCTGCATTCTGAAGGGCAGACTACTGTCAATGGGCTGTCTCTCTAGCTCCCGTCTTCGAGGCTCTGGAAGAATTTCGTATGTGCCTTGAGGACGGCTCTAGAGCCTAGAAAAACACTAATGCTAATATTATTAATCTCGGAATGCCTGATACGATCCGACTTCCTAACTTCCTTTTTTTTCCCATCATGAAAACAATGTTAATACAAGTCAAAACTCTCGAAATTTCAAACATCTTCACTACGATTGTGTTATAAATAGAATAAACAAATAATACAATCAATGGCAGCAGCAAAGCTGTCTGGTTTGCAATTTCCTTTCCAAACCTTCCAATTTCTGTCCAACACATTATCAAACAAACAAAACTTACAAAATAATTAAATCAAGAGAATCAGCTAAGAGCTTGCATCAAAATACAACGCAATGCAAGATTAGAAGAATTATAGAAAGGAAAGATCACAAAAAAGTTACAGATGCAGAAGATTTAGTAATCACTCTTTCTTGGGTTAACTGAACCAACCGACAGTTTCTCCTTTCATCAAGACTCCATTTCTTGAAAAACTTGAATTAAAATGAAATTCATTCAAGAAAATCCTGAAAAGTAAAACTCGAAAACTGGGAATTTCTATTTAATTAATCACTGTTGCACAACACATGCACTGACCAAAGAGGGATGTTCTGCGCTTATGTTTCTCTTTACCTTTAGGAGAAGCCGATGCCACTTCCTTTGTAGGTGAGTTCCACAGATCCTTAGTTGTCTTCTTTGCAGCAGCATGGTTATCTTGTTTCTTTGGTGTAACAACAGCATGAGCCTCTTCATCTTCTTTCAAGAAACCAAGGAATGGTGTTCTTGACTTCTCAGAATCACTTCTTTCCAGAGCAATCACTTTCTCTTCAACTGGCAATGCTCGCAGTGTTTCTTGACTACACTGAGAAAGCAGATGTGGACTTTGAAGGCTGACATCAGACTGATCCGATAAGCTTTCAACTGTAATCTTGTCTTGATAAAGAAGTGGAGTCTGATCTGATTCTTCACTCCTTGCTTCTATTCGGAGATCAAGATCAAAGCTTGGAGATTTTCGCATCTGTACATGAATGTTCAGGTTGTCGGGATTTGATTCAGTGCTGAGCCTCCCCACACTTTCTTGTGCCTCATAGCCACCCTTTGGGAAGATAGTTGAATCGCGTTTCTCACATTGATCAAAAGCTAAAGATTTGGTTTCTCTCACTACCTCTCGAGCTGCTATGAAATAGTATGAAGCTTCTTCCTGAGGCTTGACCATTGCCAACTCAACTGCAGAAGCTGAGGTCCCTAAAATATTCATGACTTCCGCTTGGTCAGTAGAAACCTTTGCAACAAGGAACTCCTCGCAACTCTCGGGCTTCAATTCCAAGGTTAACGCATTGCTGCCTTGAGCATCGCCAGATACCGTTACCTTTTCTTGTTGCTGATCCTGAGACTGGAACAGAGAAGCCGGAGCCTGTGGGTTATATGCTTCTGCTTGTACTGCAAGTGTTTTGGACACTAACTGTTCCCCGCCTTGCTGTTCTTCTGCACCCTTTCCAATGGCACATGGAGCTTCTGTCTTCTCCTTTATCTCTTCGACAATTTGCTTCTCTTCTGTCTTCTCTTCCTCCAGTTTACAATCTGTTTCCCCTTCATTGCCTTTCCCGTTGGACATGGATAACTCTTCTGGAATAATTCCAAGTTCAGGGACTATCATAGTGTCTCCTTCAGATTCCTTGCAGCCGTCTTCAGAAGCTTCACTCTGGATGTCGTTGAATAAGTCAATGTAGCCATTCTCAGAAACCTTTGCCTCCTCAACTTGACAGCTTCCGTTGCTAGCAGGATCATGAGAAGCATCAACTGAACTCTCTTCATTATTCTTGAAACTAGGCCCGAGAAAAGAATCAGTTTGAGATGCATGTTCCAATTCAATATCTGATTCTCTATTCGAATCATCCATTAACTGATTCGGGCTGTAATCATGCTTGTTAACTTCCGTTTCCGATTCTTTTCTCGTGAATTCAGTTTCTTCAGTAAGGACCATGCATTTATCTTCAGGCACAGATAGTTCCATATGAGAGTTTGGTGAGTTAGCGATAAGATTGATCTGTGGCTGTGACTCTGAGCAATTGTTTCCATAACAATCCATCTCCCTGGTGAACTCTTCTTCACATTTCTCTCTGTGCTCACTTCGAGAATCTGATCGTATCGCTGTTGGCTCCATAACAACTGTTTTGCTTAAATCATTTCCAACCTCATTTCCAACTTCAACGTCAACTTTCTCTTCACTAAGCATCTTATCTTCTTGAGATGCCATTTCTTTCTCCGACAAGTCACCAATTTTCTTCTCCATGTTTAGAGTGGTCCCAGAAACAAGAATTCCATCCAGATTGTCAGAAGCGCAGGTCTCCACCAGGTGACCATTCTCCTTAGTGATGATATCTTCAACAACATTTGATCCTACGATATTTTCACTTGTTTCCAGTGAATTAGTGCTATCGTTTATAGATTGTTCGGAATGATTTTCAATAAACTCCTGTTGATCAAACTTCAAGTCCATAGATTCTTGAGGTTCTGGATCATGTGATGGTGATATCGTGACAAAAGTTGAAACTGACATGATCTCCTGTTCCTCTGTTGCAATTTATAGCAAAACAACAGAAGTTTATACTATGTTTTACTATTTTTGTAAATGTAAATATCACTTGATAAAAATACAACATGACTGGCAGGTTTTAAGGCAATCAGAATAGGGTTTCACAGAGTATCCAAGGATAAGCTAACCTTTCTTGAAGGAAGTTTGCCTCTCTAGCTGATTACTGTTTGCTCCAAGAACAGTCTCCTCCAAATGAGACTCTGTTGACTTCTCATCACCTTCCAATTCATTCGGAAAAGAAGCTGGGTGAAATTCATTATCTCCACCACCTACTTCATCTGGTTTCGTTTCAGCTTTAGGAGACTCCGGAGTTGGATGAGCTTCAGCATGTTCTACAAAAGAGAAGGTCTGACTTAGTATACAGATACTGAGCTCTGTTTGTTTTGAACAGGAATTTATTTATTTTTTTGGTGAAACTAGCCAACAGATTAAAATCACTCAGTTCAACTTAATAAATCTTCAGTTCCAACAGCCAACAGATAAAATTCATGAGATATGTGTGCATTCCATATTGATATTGGTAAGCCACAAACCTGCCTCATCCGATGTCTGGTTATGATCATGAGTATCTCCAGAACCCTTTCGATCATCACAATCTAACCCTTTCACTTTTTCATGATAATCTTTACTCTCTCCTGCAGGAACTACATGGTTTTCTTCTTTCACAGCATTGGCATTAGTAGGTTCTTGTACAGATTTTTCCTGAGCCTCATCAGTCGTGCTATCTTCTTCTGCATACATTAGCATTGCAAATTAATAAGCATCACAATTACCAAGTGAAAAGCTGAAGTAGATTTCTAGCCGTACCTCGCAGTCCAGATGTGTTGTTGTTGCCCATCTCATTTCCCATGTTCAATTTTCTAAATCCTGAAATATAAATGACGCAGTAAGATGAACATTCAACAAAAGTCAATGGCGAGGCTACTCTTTTTGTGGCTGTATATGAACTGAAGGGGATTCAAATTCAAAGTCCACAAGTGTAAAAAATACATACATGATGATCATTGTTTTCACATGCCTGTAGCTACAAGCATTTCACAGGACATCTTTCTGTGAGGCTGCCAGAGTGTTAATACTTGATTAAACTCGCTACTTAACTTATATTGCTTAAAGCATAAGCCTCATTTTTGGTCACCTGTCAGCTAAACCCGATCCATCACTAAAAGGAGTGGCCAATTTTATCCTTCCATTCTCTTTTCCTTTTCTCTATGACTTTGACATTCTGTGATCTGGAATTCTATACTATCCATGGGACACTGTTAACTAATTAAAGTTCACTGTCGGCGACTAAATGTGCCTTTGTGTATCCTGTCAGTGGCCCGCCCTTATGATGACAATGTGCTGAATTCATTAGCATTATTATTCCACCTTCTAGGCAATCCTAAAGGAATATCTAGGCTAATCCAACCTAGCCTTCCTAGCTAGTTGGCAGTTTTGTATATATGCATTGTTGCAGATGCTTGTGCAGTATTTACTTCGTGATCTGCAGGTATAATATTGGGTTCGACACTTATTTAAGCATCAAGAATCATGTTGGAACCATGTAGCTTTCCCGAAGTTAAAATGGGTTGGTTGTTTATGAAAGCCTTCAAGAAATGTTAGGCATGTGTGGAAAATCATGGATAGGTTCCCACCACGCATGCAATTACCTCCTCCATATTGGATTTCAACATTCAGCTTGAAAAAAAAAGAGGATCTCAAGCTAGGACCTACAGACCGACCAGAACCAACATATATGGTCGGTAAGGATACAAGGACATGGACAGAATCCAAGATAGAATTTTTACCACGCATAAAATTATATGCATTATTATCCGTTGATGATTTAATCCATTTTCAACTCAAAAGATTTCCCTGCCATTATCTAATCATGTGGCTCAAACTCGAGACTTTGAAACCAATGATTAGGCTTAAGCCACATGTAGGTTATAGATTGGTCAAGTTCTGCCAGTAAAGTAGCAGATTGCTTAACATGTATTCTGCCATGGGTGCAGAATAATAGTTATGATGAGGCTTTGAACAGGTGGGTCTGCTATTCAAGATTTCTTGGTCTTAAAGCTTATTCTACCTGCTGGGAGGCTAAGGACAGGTATTTTTTAAGGCTAACCATATTATAGCTTTGCATTGCTTTGGAACTCTCTACCTTTGCACAAGCTCAAAAGTTTGGCAAATTGGACCCTCACTCTCCTTTTTTCTAGTTGAAAGGAATATGAGGAAGAGTTGTTATAAATTCTTTAGCGGAAGATTAGCGGCTGAAATGATGATACCGCATTGTATACATCTGGGGCAGTGTCTTTCCCATTTTACAAGACCAACGTAGATGGTGAAATTTGAGACATGGGTTAATGCAGGCATCTTTGGAATAACTAGAAGTTGTGTGTAAAAATGGTGGTGCATTTAGGAACTCGAAAGGGTTCGGATAAATTTGTTGGGTAAATAAAATCTATTGTGAGAATACAAGTAAATAAAAATCTCTTTAGGGGCTCCCTGAAAAAGAAAAGGAAATTGTGGGGTAGGATTTAGGAATTAGGATCCATTACGAAAGGTTTTGATTGATTCTGAGAAAAGAAAAACGGAAAAACTCGGATTGGGCTTCTTCTCAAGCTAAGTCTCGGGTAGATCATACTTGGGCCATCCTAAACAGAAAGGCTCCGAGCATGTCCAGGTATACTTGCGGGCTGTCCTTAGGGCAAATTTGAACAGGATGCCTTATCATCGTGCTTCGCCAGAGTGCCATTAGATAGTAAGAGGACAACTTCAGTTATATTATATAGATTTCTCTCCTCCTCCTCCTCCTCCTCCTCCTCCAGTCGAACAGGCTTATTTCATCTACTCTCATTCTTATTTGCATTTTTGCATACTAAAATAATGTATTGTATTTTTGACAGAGAATTGATTTTTGGAAGTTGAATGCATCCAAGCTTTTTCCCTACTGGTAAATAAAAGAAAAAAAAATACAACCACACTGCCAACTTGCCAACTTATAGTGCTTGTTTGGAGTTGCCGTTGGACCGGTTTTTCATGAAATTTAAAAATAAAAAATGTTTTTAAAATTAATTT
>Ga0307517_10003556_pt1 | contig 24202 bp, 16 predicted proteins | sample 23_EM_MG_FD_194515 | JGI IMG/M metagenome (GOLD analysis project Ga0307517, IMG submission 194515) | Populus trichocarpa ectomycorrhiza microbial communities from riparian zone in the Pacific Northwest, United States - 23_EM | ecosystem: Host-associated > Plants > Roots > Unclassified | place... | reverse complement strand
AACTGGAGAAGAAGTTAAGAAAATGACAAATTATGTTTTTGGAAAATGACGCGTGACAAAGATAGGTTTCTGGAGAAGGAATTGAAAGGGACATATGGGTTTGGTTTCTGAAGAAGGAATAGAAGGGAGATATGGGTTAATTAGGTTTCTGGAGAAGGTATAGAAAGGGACATGGGTTCTTCCGAAGAATGAAGGATTTTTTCCTGTGTGAGGTTCTCTTTTGTTTTCAAGGTATAGATGGACCAATAAATAATTAACACGTAATTATTATTTATTGTTTTTTTTATAAAAGTCAAAATTTAATCCTTTTTTTATCAGCAATCATATTAACAACGACAAATTCGTTGCTGATTCTTAATATATTAATTTATATTTTAGTATCTGATTTTTTGATTTTGCGTTGCTAAATCCGTTGCTAATATATATATATATATATATAATCCGTTACTAATCTGTTGCTAAAGTTGCATTTAAATTATTCGCTAATGACCCTTTTTTTTAGTAGTGAACAATGCGGTTATAGAAGAGGCTTGAGGCTACAACGCCAGACTCTATAAGGGTGGAGACCCTTCATCTCTTGAAGTAGGCAACAGTACCCACAACCACTTTAGAAGGGCTCAACTCTGGTTGACCCCCAATTAAGGGAGAACGACTTCCTCTACTAGTTCTAGCCTCCAACTCCACGGGAGTAGTGGCTCCCTTCATTATCTCCTCATAAACAAGAAGTTCATCCACATTGATAGGGCCATTTTTCATCTTTGTTTCTATCCCAACTCCAGATAAGTTAAGGGATGAAGACACCCTCTCAGATACAGATCATATTGAAGATTCTCTTTCCTCTTCAACTATTAACCTTGCACAAAAACAAAGTCAAAGATGAATATTTAGATGCATAAAAATAAAAATAAAAATAAAAAGTTGTATACTTTGCAAAAGAGCTGATAATGCCATTTGGCCATCTTGTTTATCTCATACTCTATTGAGGTTTGAGCTAACATAGCACATGTTTCTTCCTCGATCGAGCTCAGAAAGGGTTTGTTGCTCTCCTCAGGGGAAGGAAGTTTTCAATAATAGGCACAACCTTAGACTTTTTTCATAATAGCTCTTAGATGTGTTCTACATGTTCTAGTCTTAAAGCCTAGTCTAGTAAACCCTCATCCTTTATTGCTTTCCCTAGTTTTTTATTGGAAGCTAAATTCATCACTCGAAAAAGCAACACTTTACTCCTAGGATCGGACATAACTTTTCTAGAGTCTATTTTTTGTAACTAAATAGCAAGAAGGAAGAAGAAGGTAGTTTATGATTGGGAATACCTAAAATAACAGAGTTTTTCTTGTAAATGAGAACAAATCTCACTCAAAGCTTCTTCAGACATAGGTCTAGTGAGGTGTCAAACCCAACATCCTTGGGTTCAATAACGAGCTGAGCCCAAGCAAACATAGATCTAGTGAGGTGTCATACAAAACGTTCTTGGGTTCAGCTACGTGGTAAACTCAAACAAACATTGGTCTATTTTGCAGGTGTTAGGTATTGTACTACCAATCACCTACTTTCTAAGCTCTAGATAATTGAATATTGACATGAACATATGATTATTCATTGTCCGAATATAAAAAAAAAAAACCTTATTTCTAAGCATGCTAGATTTTAAAGCATCATCAAGGAAGATTTTGATCCTATGGGTTTTGCCGGTTATACTATATTTTTGCCAACATCACCCCCCCGGCTGGTGAACCCTACTACCCCTCCCAACATTGCTAAACCACATACAGTGACTCCTAAATCTCCACTCATAACAACATCTATAGCTTCATCTAGAGAATTAATAGGCCACGAGACTCAAACACTACGAAGATTGACCTTTGCATATATGTTAATTAAGGAGATGTCCAACTTTTTTTCCTTTCTTTGTATTTTTAATTAATTTCAGGTTCAAACAAGACCCAAAATAGTTTCAAATATAAAAGAAATAATATTAAGCTTCTAAAAAAGAATAAAGCACATTTATTTCATTTTGCTGACTTTGTTCTAAACATCCATGCGCAAGTGATAATATAACCATTTATTGTTTTCCTTGTTTCAAATCTATGCAGTCTTAATCCCTTCCATTGTTGACAAATCCAAGACACCAAGCATAAATAGTCCAGCCAAATAGCATGGTTATGTGTTAATTTTAACTGAGGAGCCCTTATTAGCAAAAAGGCAATGAATAGCAAGGCGATATTATTAAAGAAGCAAAAAGGTAATATTCTTATACTCAGTTTCTTTGTTGACTGAATTATGAGCACATAATGTGAGATTCATTTTTTCTCAATTCTTTTGGTTAGGTTTTACAATTGTCCTTATACATTGCTATTTTTTCTTGCATTAATTGAGCTGTTTCTTTTCATATTGTTGGGTTTCGTTAAAACATGTAATGTGATTTCCAAAGGTTAATTTATTATCCCAAGGCAAAAAGCTTCAACTGCTTTTCTCTTATAAAACACTTTGCTAACACAAATAAAAAATTGCAAGGAGAGTGTGAATGAAGAGAAGATCAGTTCATTCAAAAGGCTCAATGCAAGAAATCTTATGCTTTTTTATCAGTGACTGCTGCGAAAAGACTGCTTTCTTTGTTTGTTGCAGCAGCATTTTTTGGTCTATCTTATCAACTTTGCTCAGAATTATGAGTGGCATCCGTGCAATGCATTTTTTGTTTTTTCAATAATATATATTTTGAATGCGGATATTTACTCTATTAGGATCACTACATAGCAATTTATGTTTAGTTTGAACTTTAAGTAGTTAATTGTAGACTAAAAGCTATCCTAAATAGATTGTTCTATACATCTAGGGGTTGGATTATTATTATTATTTTGTAAAAAATATATCTTGGTGTCACAAGTGCGTTTTAAAAAAGAAATAAAAATTTGGTATTTGGATTATAGACCTGGTTAGGTTAAATAAATTGGTTTTATTTTAATTAGATAATAAAAAAAGACAACTATAATAAATTGACCAAATTAAAAAACACACAAAAAAAAACAATCACGATAACTTGGAAAAAAACCATTTTTCAAAAGGGAAAAAATAATGTAGCTCAATTCTTAGTTAATTAAACATGGAATGATGAAATTTAGTAAAAAATTGACAAAAAAAAAAATTAGTCAGAGTCAACCCAAGTTAGTATAACAAACTTATAAACTGGGTAATAAGGGCGAGCTAACTTGGGTTAACCATCCAAACTCGCGGCTCATATCATGAGATCAAGATAACCTAATAGAAAACAAAACAAAAAAAAAATCATAAATTCCATTTAAAAAAACAATTTCCAATGATGAAATCATAAAAAAAAATAAGTAAAAAATAAAAAAAAAATGATGCCAACCCACATTAAATTTTTAAACATTTAACCCAAGTCATTAGATTTCACACATCATATCTAAAAAATCACCAAACTCAATCCCCCAACCAATCAAATGTTTAAAAATAAAATTGGAAAAATGATCCAAAATTTAAAAAAAATATCAATTAAAAGAATGAGGATCAAAGTTAAAATAAAAAATAAATTAGAGAAAAACTATAAATTTTTTATTGAATGGTGAAATTGAAAAGAAAAATCGATTTAACAAAAAGACCCAAAAAATCAAAATAATAAGAATCAAATTAAAAAAAACATATATCATAAATTGGGATTGAAAGATAAAATTGAAAACAAATAATTTTTTTTAAAAAAAGACCAATAACAAAAAATCAAAATCAAAAGAATAAAAACTAAGATTGAAATATCAATAACTAAGAGGACAACTATGAAATTTTGAATAGTCAGCACAAATTTTGAGGGGAAGAGAGAGAAAAAAAAGGGAAAAAAAACCCGCCAATGACAAACCACAGTGTGGCCCCACTAGGAAAAAGACGTCATGACGGAAAGGAGTTTTTGGTTGCTAGGAGGCACCAAATGTGCCACCAGAAAGTCATGAGAAACTCTCATGTGTTGTCGTATACAATGCACACGGCAACCACTTTTCCATTTAAATAATATTTTATATTTATTAAAAAAATCAACTTGCCCTCATTCAACTTAATAATAACAAAAACAAAAAAAAACTTAATGAAAAAACCCCTAGACGCAAGTTTTAAAATTTTTGCTTTTAAAGGTAATTGGGTCATTTTCCTAAGTTTTAAAAATTAAAATGACTAAAAATCCCCTAGATGTTAGTGTCGGAAAATTTGCTTTTGATGGTAATTAAGTCATTCCACTATTATTAAAAAATTGAAAAGTTTTACCCCCGATTAATCTGGTGATGACCAATGAGGCATTGCAAAAAGGTCAAAACACCCCAACACCAAGGCCATTGATTTTTTAGGAAGGGCAAAATAGAATTTATACTATTCTAATGAATAGTAAAATGTGTGCAGGTGTATAGTAAAAATGTCTTCCATTTTAACTTTTTTATACTTAGTGTGATTTCAAGTAAAAGAATAATAGTTTTTTCTCGTTTACTCAAACACAAACCATTAGACTACTAAAATTGAGTAGCATGGAAACTGATCTAATAATATGACCATGTGATAATCAAGTTAAAACTTGCTGGTAGATTATTTTGTATTATGACCGTTAGAAATCTTGGACTTAAAAAATAGGACCTGATTGTGATCTTGAGCCAAGACATATGGACTTGAATATGGGGTTGGTGTTGAGCTTGGCTATCATGAAAAAAATAAACCCCTTGTGAATGATGAACTATTTAATGTATAAGTCAGTAAATGCATGAGTGAAATAACATACGAGAAAAATTATAAGAAAATATAAGTTTAGAATAGTGTTGAATCTAAGAAAACATTTTTGAGTATGAGAACTTGTAACATGTCTTGTTTACCTGGAGATACAAGATATTTATAAACTTTGCTCACAGCAACTTACCTCGAGAGTTGTATAAAAATTGATTGGTGCAAACATTGGTGTTTATTATTGAATGTAGTGTTTTAAACATTATTGGTAAAGTAGTTAGTAAATATTAGTGATATGTTAGCTAGAAATAAGTATTTATTAAGAAAAAATATGCCTAATTATATAGAATATGGAGCATGTTTGCACTATTGACCACTAAAAAGAAAGATGTGTCTAATTATATAGAATGTGATGAAAATTATCACTATTCATCGTTGGCTAAAAAATATAATACCAATCTTCTTTTTCTTTTTTGTTTTTTTTTTTTAATACCAATCTTGATATAGGTTTGTTCGCGTAGATGGTGCATGGCCCGTATTATGAATCCTTGAGAGGTGGCCACGTCATTTAGGTTAAGCCCAAATGACGTGGGGTGATGGCCACCATGTTGTTTGTGCTGAGCTAATGAGGTTGATATTTTTAAATAAAAATCCATGCCACGTCACCAAGATTCATGGCTTGTTTGCAAACTTACGATCATCTAGATCCAGCCGGCTGCAGCTGCACTGAAAAATGTTAATAGGGAACCAAAATGATGGATAAGCAAGCCTAAAATTGAGTAGGGTTTCTCTTTGTTCATTAACTTCTCCTCCCATTGCAGAATGCTACGTGGACAAACATCATAAAAAAAGACCCCAGAAAACTTGTCCTGCCTCGTAGTCAAAAAGCACGGCGATGACGAGATTTGAAGGGAAGAATAATAATATTCACACTCGGAATTAGCCATGCAAAGCAACCTCTTTCTAGTTGGCTGGACAAAGTCATTGGCATCTATGTAAGAGTTTTTTGGAAATTGACATGATAGACCTATGTTAGAATCATCTGAAGAAGCTTTTGGTCGACCATTTACAGGTCCTAAAACCTTGAATTGTAGCTTAACTAACAATAATATCTAAAAGAATAAAACTGAAGAAAATTTGAAAATTACAATCTTTAATCATCAGTCTTATTGATGGAATCGTGCGCAAGTATATAAAGACTAGAATCATAACCTAATACAGCAATTAATAATATGATTTTGTACTTATTCTAGAAAGAATATATAGTAATTACAAAACTAGGTAATAGGTAAACTATCTTATGTAATCAAAATTTATAACTACAGAAATCTTCAATATTTGCACCATTAATCTGCAATATCTTCAGTATTTGTAATATCATCAAGACTCTCTTTTAAGCTGGATCAAGTGGATTAATTGATCCGAACTTGCTTAACTAATGAAACTGAGCAGAATGCAGGATTTTGGTAAACACATCAGCTAGTTGATCATAAGTGCACACGTACTTAGTCTAAATAAGTTTAGCTTAAACTTGTTGACGAATATAATGACAATCCACCTCAAAGTGTTTTGTTCGTTCATGAAACACTGAATTAGCCGCAATATGCATAGCAGCTTGATTATCACAAAACAGTGTCATTGGTGTATGATTGTGGATACCAAGATTTGCAAGTAAATTCTTGAGCCAGTTCAATTCGCATGAAGCAAATGTCATTGCGCGGTAATCAGCTTCAGCACTTGAGCAAGCGACCACATGTTGTTGTTTTCTTTTCCAGAACACTAAATTACCTCCAATAAGCATGCAATATCCAATGGTAGATCATCTATCTAGTGCATTGCTTGCCCAATTAAAGTGTGTATGTCCCATAATATATGTGTTTCTATTACGTGTCATAACAATACCGCGGCCAACAGTCCCTTTCAAATATCGCAAAATGCATTTCATCATGCCAAAATGATGAACTGTGGGAGCATGCATGTATTGGCTTAATAAACTGATGGCAAACGTAATATTTGGTCTAGTAATTGTTAAGTAAATTCAATTATCGACAATTCTTTGATAAATGGTGAATAACGTGAGAGGTTTTCTTGAGGAATCTAATTAGATATTAGTGTCCAGAGGAGTAATGGCTAGCTTAGCATGTAGTATCTCAACATCTTGTAACAAGTCCAGCATATACTTCTGTTCATTTAGAAAGAAACCTTTGCTGGAAGTTGCCATTTCAATCCTTAAGAAGTTTCCAAGATCTTTAATTGAGAATTGTTGCTGCAAATCCTTTTTTAATTTTTCTATAAAATCTTCATTATTCTCAGTGATTATTAAAGCATCTACATAGATAAATACAATAAGTTTGTCTTTTGAATTCTGCTAGACAAATATAGAAGATTCAACATTGCTTCTTGTCAAACCAAGAGCTTTCAATGCAATGCTTAACTTTGCATGTCATACTTGTGGTCTCTGATTCAATCCATAAATGGATTTATGAAGTTTGCAAACTAAATTAAGATGGTTACTCTGTGGATGTCCAAGAGGTAGTTTCATGAACACTTCTTCTTCAAGTTATCCATGTAAGAATGCATTTCTTACATCTATTTAATATAATGACGAGCCATGATTGATTGCAACGGATAATAAAACTCTGATAGTAGTCATTTTTGCCACATGAGCAAATGTTTCCTTGTAATCGATTCTAAATTTCTAAGAGAAACCTTGAGCTACAGCTGAGCTTTATATCGTTCGATTGTCCCATTTACGTTGAGCTTAGTCTTGAAAATCCAACGATAACCTACTACTTGTTTACCTGTGGGAAAAGGCATGATGTTTCATGTATGATTGTTGTCAAGTGCAATCAGTTCTTCCTTCAAAGCCTGCTACCATATAACTTAAGATTGAACTTCTTAAAATGTCTTAGGCTTATGAACATTTGATATGAGAGTGAGGAATGCTTTGTGATCTGGAGATAGTTGATCATATGACAGAGATTTAGAGACTGGATGCTTGACATTATAAGTTACATACTCTTGCAGTTTGGAAAGGGGTTGGTGTTTTTTATAGGATACTGGTTGATCATTTAGAATACTAAGAACTTATTGCACACTTAATTATAACACTTGATCATAGTTGAACCTTTTTCCAGTGGCTTTATTAGAAGGATTTTCATTAGATATTAGATTAACACGTTGAATGTCACCAGCAGAACTTGATTTTGATGTAGAGTTGTCAGAACTGGAATTAGTTTTAGCATTAGTGGATTGACGTTGCAGAGAGCATGGACTCTGATTAATAAAACTTGAACTAAGCAGCGGAATAATTCAAAATAATCCTCCCTCCAACTTGTTGTAAAGAAATAAGGGATGTCTTTAATGAATCTAACATCTCTTGATGTGTACATCTTATTTAATGAGGGATTATAACCCTTGTACTCCTTTTGTGTGTGAGAGTACCCCAAGAAAATGCACTTATTTGATCTTGAATCAAGCTTATCACGTTGTGATGGTGGAAAGTGCATAAAACAGAAGCATCCAAACACTTTGAGAGGTGACAAATCTGGACTTTTAGCTTGCAAAACTTCAAGAGGAGATTTAAAATTCAACACACGGCTGGGTAAGCAATTTATAATATATGCAGCTGTGAGAACACCATATGACTAAAACCATTTTGGAACATTCATTTGTAACATTATGGCACGAGTCTTTTCAAGCAGATCATGATTTTTTTGTTCAGAAACCCCATTTTGTTGGGGTGTACCAACACAGCTAGTCTGATGCAATATGTCATTAGAACATTAATAATGTGACGTATCTTTAGACATGTGTTCGGTGCCATTATCTGATCGGATAATTTTAATATTAATTGAGAATTGAGAATTGATTAGTAATCAACATATAAAAATCCTTAAAACAGTCAAATACTTCACTCTTAACTTTTAGCTTGTACTCCAATGTGACTCTAAAGAAATCATCAATAAAGGTTACAAAGTATTTAAAACCATCTAGTGAAGTATAGAATAGTCCTCATACATTTGAGTGTACAAGTTCAAATGCATGAGTTGTATGTGTACAAGGATTTGAAAAAATGATAATTCTCACATTTAAGAGATTTCTTAATTGGTACTGAATTTATTTTGCCAAGAAAAAATCTAATGGATGTACTAGAAAACAATGTTATAAGAGTGGCTTATACAATATTTTAAAACTAGCCTGAAATCCCTTGGAAACTCAGGTATCATAAGAGAAATAGTAGAGACCATGCAGGAAAAAACCTTTACCAATCATCTTTTTGGTTAATCAGTCCTAAAATATAACCTTGTGATGAGTCAAAATTACATCACAATTAAATATAGAGGCTAACTTACTGACTAAAAGTAATTAGAAAGGAAAAGAGAGAACATATAGAACATTAGATATGATTTTTTCAAAGATTAATTTGATTTTTCCCTTACCCTTCAAATGAGAACCATTTCTATTAGCTACCAAATCAAAGTTAGGGAGAAGCAAATTGTTCAAGATAAAAAAATATTACTCAATTTGTTAAACATATGATCTGTGGCACCAAAATCAACAATCCAAATATCATACAAATTATCAAGTTCTAATACAGTCATAAAGGCAATTAGAATAAGTTGGTTGGTTTTTTGGTCTGCTTCTACTAAAAATTCGGTAAGGTGACTGAAAAGTGGTGCTAATTGATTCTACTCTTGTCTAGCAGCTCCATTTTGCACCTTCTCATAATTGTGCTTGTCTTACAAGTAATTAGCAAATTCCTGTATCAAAACAACAGGATTTGCAGTGAAGTTTTCAGTGGAATGATTTGACTTATAATTAAATGATCATCTCTGGTATCCTCATTGCTCTTTAGTAAATCAGGGTTTAATTTCTGGATAAAGTTGCCAACATCGGTCTATCAGGTGTCTAGTGTTATGATAATAGCTGCACTTTAAGTCTCATTGTTTCCCTTTGAATGTTCTTTCATAAATTGCTTATCGTGGTAGAAAGTGATAATCAAACATACCAGAATTCTCACTGCGAGACATTGCTTTGGCATGATAAACACGAGTGCTAGCAGCTTCATAATTAGTATCGAGGCTCATCACCTTTCTGTGAATCTCTTCACCCTGGATCGTTGCACATACAAATTTCAGTGATGGTAGTTTCATTAAAATATTACTCCGTATGTCTTTAAAATTAGGATTAGGGCTTGCTAGAAGTTGGAAATTTTGGTATTTTCTATTCTTCTTTTGTAGGACATCAACATTAATAATGTAAGGGCAATACATCTCCAGTTCATTCCACAAACTTTTCAAATTTCCCAATAATTGAACAAAGGGTCTATCATCCTGATGAAGATTTGCAATTTCATGATGAATCTGAAATATTCGAGCAACATTGTTTTGGTTACCATACATGTCATGAATAGCATTTCAAAAATCTAGTGAAGATTCTGAATAGCTGAAAACTTTAGTGAGATTATGTTTCATGCCTTGTATTTCAGGCATCCACGTCTAGAGAAGGTGTTGAACCATTAATGAATCCCAACTTTGATTTTTCACCAAGGGTGATAGTAACAGCCCTTGACCAAGAAAGATAGTTGAATTCATTTAGCAATACTAAACTCAACCTTTGAGAGGTATTTGTATCATCAGTACTATTGGTCAGAAGAGGAATTAACTTGGGGTTTTCTTCTATAACTTGCTTAGAATGATCTTCTATAACAGAAGAAGAACAAGAAAAGGAAGAAGAAGAAAATGCTTATTCAGAAAATTATTAGCTATGATACTATAAAGAAATTTAAGAATTACAATCTCTAATCATGAGTCTTATTGAAGGAATTGTGCAAATATATATGGACTAGAATTAAAACCTAATGCAACAATTAATGATATGATTATGTCCTTGATTCTAGGAAGGATATATAGTAATTACAAGACCATCTAAACTAGGTAATAGGTAAACAATCTTAAGTAATTATATAACTACAAAAATCTTCAATATTTGCACCAATAATCTGCAATATCTTCAGTATTTGTAATATCTTCAAGACAAACTCAAACTGATTTTTTTCAACAAAAACAACACTTCTTATCCAATCAAAGTTGTACCATTTGGTCATCAAAGTCAAAAGCAAGGAATTCATATATAAGAATTTTTTTTCACGTCTCTCAAACCAACTTATCAGATTGACATCATTATCATATATGAGATTGATTGAATTTTTCATTTTCTAATTTTTATTAAATAGATAGAATTATATCCAAACAAGTTTTAACCTCAACTTTGCAATTTAGAGCATTTGCAACATTATACCATAATACAAACTAAATTATGAAGAAAAGAATTGGTGAAAAGATCGTCAATGTTCTTGATGACAAGGAAACTATAATTGTTTTAGATAAAAAATAAAAAAAGATTTTCATTTTCATTTTCATTTTTCAAACTCGAGAGTTGCATCATATATTTAGTTTTGCATGTGTAAAAATCATGAATTTTGTGAGTGATCATTAGAAAATTGGTCCTCGTTGATTATCTAAAATATTTATAGTAAATATTCTGACGAGCACGGAGAGTACTTCATTTCTCAATATAAAAAGAAAATTACAGTCAAAAAATTTATAAAAACAATGAATTAAATAAAAGAATCTAAATACATGTATGCTTCATTTCAAATATGTAAATTTTAATCACCATTTTTTTTATGAAAATGAAATTAAAATTGCATGCTTACAAAATCCAGGGGAAAAAACAAAAATAAATTATTTTTTAAGATGAAATAGATAATATAGTTAAAGCCTTCACATGTATAACTTTGTTGTAATTAAGCAAAACTATAGGATTTTTGGCTCAATCATGAAATTTACAATTATTTTGTATAATATTAAGGAGCCCTTCTAAAAATCTAGATACTTTACTTCCTATTAGATTATGAGAGTTTAAGTGTCTTAATTGGTGATAAGGTTGAGACTGCTTTTGGCATCAAGAGGCAATTTGATTTGTGTTTGGTAATCAAAAGACTACATATTTCTTTACTTCCTTGATTTCAAATGCAATTATTATTTTATCCTTTATGTTTGAAAAAAATACTTATTTAATTTAATCTCTTGAGTTTTCTTGATTATTACTTATTAAAACATTTATCTATATAAATTGATTCTATATTGGTTTTTCTCTAACAATTTAAATTATAAAAGGGTACATTTAGGATTTAGGAAAAAAAAATTCAAAGAAACAGATAACTAGAGTTAATGGACTAAGTTATAATTTGATTCAAAATACAAAGACAAAATAATAACTTACTTTAATAAAAAAAAAAAAAAAACAAGTTTTTCATATTAGAGACTAGATCATTGACCAGTGCTACGCTGCGAGTCAGGTCAGGTCAAGTTTTTCTTGAACATAAAAAAAAATATTTAGATATTCCTAGTGTTTTTTTTTTATGGAAAAAAAAATTAAACTATGTGGGGGTTAATCCGGTTGACTTTGCGAGTTCAAAAGCAACTTGAACGACCTGTAAAAATATAATTTGACTCAAAACAAATTTCAAGATGACATCTTTTTTTATATTAAAATAAAAACATATTGGATTGATTTTGGTCAACTCAAGTTAAAATTCTTAAATTTATGATATAGATTATGAGCCTATAATAACCTCTTAAAAAGCAAGTCAAAAGAAATTATATGTGTAATTCTCAATCAACTCAGTGTTGAATGATTAAATTAAAAAAAAAACCTAAAAAGTGACTCGAATTAACCTATCAAACCTACGACTTGAGTCTTAAGATCGAAATAATCTCATAGAAAACAAATAAAAATAAATTACAAAGTTCAATTCTCAATCAGCTCGAGTCAATTTGTCAAATTCATGGCCCGGGTAATGAGACCAAGATAACCTCATAGAAGAAAAAATAAAAAGACTTGATTTAACTCAAGTTAACCTGTCAAATCCATGATTTTGATCGTGAGACTGAGATAACCCCGCAGATAGCAAATAAAAAAAAATCATGAAGCTAAATTTTCAATCAACCATGTTGGACCCAATGTTGAATAATGACATTTGTAAAAAAAAAAAAATTAAAATGACACGATAAAAGAGTCAAATCAACTTGAGTTAACCCGCTAAGTATTATTCTTATGTCATAAAACTAGGATAGCCTAATAAAAATCAAACCAAAACAAATAATGAAATATAATTCTCAATCAAACACAATATTAAATAATGAGATTGGAAAAATGTGAATTAAAAAAAAAAGAACAAAAACTAAGTCAATTGGGTTAATATGTCAAACCCGCTACCCAGGCCATGAGATGGGGACAACCCAATAAAAAATAAATCCAATGTTGAAGGACTTGTGACTCAATTCATAAGACTGAGATAATCTTTTAGAAAAAAAAATTGAAAGAATGACCTAATTTAATTGGGGTTAAAATGTCAAAACTCACGACCCTGATCATGAAACTATGATATCCTCATAAAATAAAAATGAAAATAAATTATGAAGATCAATTCTCAATCAATCCAATGTTGAATGATGGAATTGAAAAAAAAATTAATTAAAAAAGATTAAAAAAATTGATCTGAGTTAACTCATTAAGCATCATTATCGGATCATAAGGCTGGAATAACTTAATAGAAAACAAATAAAACAAATCATGAAGTCTGATTCTTAATCAACCCAATATTAAATGGTGAAATTAGAAAAAACGTTTATTAAGAAAAAAAACCTAAGTCAGCTGGGTTAACTTGTCGAACCTGCGATCCATGTTATAAAAGTTTCCTAACCCAATAAAACAACATATATAATATTAAAGGATAATTTTTAAAAAAGCATTAATTGATTAAAAAAAGAAAATAAAAAAAATATTATTTCAATGAATAATGCTTTATGAAGAGGGCTACAATAAAAACCCCTCGTCATTTAATTATTTTATTTTATGCTAATTTAGGTATCTTACACAGCTATGATGCCTACAAGATTTGTTGGCTTCTTCACTTTTTTTTGCCAAGTTCCTTCTCGTTTTATTCATATTGCATATTTTAACTTGAAATCAAATGGGTTCAACTAAAAAAATTAGTAATTTTTATTATTATTATTTTAGTTCATGTGATGAGATAAATAAATAAATAAATATTAAAAATTAGGGAGTTTAGTGAAACCAAATAAAAAAAGAAGAAGAGGCATAAAATGACCGAGGACCTATCATGAAAGATAATTCAAAAGAGAGAAAAAAAATCAATAAATAGAAGAATCAGGTAAAAATTAGAGAGAAAGCCTAGTTCAATAAGAAAATAATATAAAGACCTAATATTATTCTAGTTTAGGTTTTTCCTATTTAGAGAGGAGTCGAGGTAAATATAAATACATACACATACAAATAAAGAAAAAAGAAATTCCTTATAAATAACAACAACAAAAAAGGAAGAAAAAAAAACTAACTAGCTAAAAAAGTCAAAACCCTAGCCGTCTTTTTCATCTTCTTCTTTCCTTCTCATTATGACTGTTATTGACACCACCACACTCGAGCCACACCAAGACACTATTTTCCCTTTTCTCTCCACCACAACGCCACCTCCCTTTAACCTTAGTTACAACCATTGTCAACGCTTCTTTCTCCCAATTAAAACTCGACTACCTTATCAACCACCATGCTACATTGAGTGGCATAGCAGCAACAACCCTTCCTCCTCGCGCCTGAAACAACCTAATCATACCATGTCGATCTTAAGATAGATACAATTAAAACCCAGTTGCTTCCTCGCAACAACAAAAAAAACTAAAACTTTCTAATTGTTAATCTCTCATCTTAAACAGTGATGAGTTACAAGGCCTATATAAGGAGAAAGAAAAAGATGAGGGGTAGTTGATTTGATGAGTCACATGGCTTCCAAAATCATTAGCGTGTGCAACGACACTACGTAGCCTAGGTTGCTTATCCATGAAAGAGACTCATATGCCATCACTATTGATCCAGGTTCTAGAAGTTTCCACTCGGAACTAGTTTTTTATTAATTTCAAACCCTTATGCTTTTAATCATTTATTTTGATTGATTTTTGACATGTTATTGTTTTTTTATTACAATGAATCTAGTTTTGGTTTAATTGATGTGTGAATTTGTTCTCGTTGTATTTTGTTGGGTATGTTAACTAATTTGATTTTTTTGTAGCTCAAAATCGGTCTAAGAGTTGTAAATCCTAATTAGATTTCTTCTAAAATATGGTATTAAGGGTTGATGATTTTTGTATTGTAAATATTGATTTAACATATATATTTTTGTATGTTTTCCTTTTTTAATGATTTGTGTTTTTTCATGACTCATCGATCTGGAAATTGTAAATCCTAATTAGGTTGTTTTTTGGATATCACATTAAGGGTAAATAAAATCATGCATGTAAATATCAATGTTGGTGTTTTTTTTATTTTTCATATTCATTTTCTATATTTGTATTTTTTTTCTCATAACTTAAAATCTACCTAGGAAATGTAAATCTTAATTAGGTTGTTTCTTGAATGTCACATTAAGGATAAATGGGTTGATATGATGTGTGAATCTTGTTTTGCATTTTCCCCTGTATGATATGTCGAGTGATTTTAGGGTCGATCCACATGATCCTATATAGGCTCATTGAAGGTGAATAGTTCCCTTCTAGCCCATTTCAAATATAATAAAAGAGAATGGGCCAAATCCCAATTACTTATAAGAATCTTTTTAGGTCCAACACTCATATTTAAAAGTGAGGATTGAGTCTTGTTACTAAGCTCAGGTCCCAGATCACTGCCCTAAGTCTTAGTAGTCTTATACTTTCAATAATCAAAGCCCATATACCACTTTAGGAAAAAACTTAGGATGTATGCATAATAGGTACCTTTTATTTTTAAAAACAAACGTGAAGCAACTTATCTTAAGTTCGATGTTTTAGGATGATTTTAACATTCTTTTTAACATAACCAGACTTTTACCTAGAAATTTTTTAAAAACAATTAGGGTTTCTAGTTACCATAAAACTAGGTGATAGCTCTTTTTTTTTTCTAATTTTACATGTATTAATATTCTCTTTAAGGTAACCATGATCATTAATCTTTAATTTTTGCTCCTCAATTTCTTTGCCCATCGTTTGCACAACAACGTCGGTAATTCTTGTACCGAAGTGTTGTTGGCATCCATAACCAATCTTTGTGATCATCATTAGGGTATTCAATTCTGGAAGGTTCATTAATTTATAAGTTATTGAAGTGCGTAATAGCATTGATCTTATATTTTTTTTTATATAGAGGAATCTTTAAATATGGTAGTCTCAAAAGTAGCTCTACATAAATTTATATCAAACGATGCAAATCTATCTCTCAATAAATATTTTATATGGAACTAAGTTTGAATAGACATTTTATCTTCTATTAACAAAGTATCTTAGACATAATTCCATCTCAAAAAAGGCTATTCTCTAAATCCGACCTCAACCAACTACAACATCACATCCTTTAAAAATCTTGCCTCTTTCATCTCTATCATAATTACAAGTCAACCCATAAATTTTTCAATTAAATGTTGTAACATTAACTCTATCATACTTTCTCTTAACATAAGTTTTAGTTGAAATTTCTTTAAAAGCCAAAACAGGACGACAAAGGGGTTGAGTACGAATTCCTTTGCCAATGTGCACATATTATAATCATGATATCTATTAGCATCTAACATTAAGATATCTGGAACTTTTCCAATCCCTATAAAAGTCATACTAAGCTTGTCAAAGTAGCGATCATGTCTCTACTCAAGATGTGTTGAAGTCCTAAAAAATCTAAGTAACCTAGAAAAATGGCTCTCGAGTTGGATAATCAGTCAATCAATTGGTCATACCAATCTCATCCATTCTCCCTAACCAAGGTGGTTTATAGTTTATACTTAGTGTTTGGTATGCAAGGTAGTTTGTAACTAGTACCTACAAAAGGTCCTCTTTTTTAGAGGTGGGGACTCTCCGATTCTTAAATAAGCATCTTTTTAGAAAGAGAAAATGCAAAAATATTCTAAAGAGAGATGCTCTGAAAATATATATGCAATAAAGAATGAAGATTGTGAACCTACTTTTTTAAGGTCTCTTAGTGTATTTATAGCTCATGAGTCTTGTCTTTTTGTGAAAAATGAGGGTCTAAATGTAATTTTACTCTGATAGCATTTAATGAGGTATAAATATTTCTTAAATCTATATTAATATTTGATAAAAATATAGTGGGTCCATGGAGGACTTTTATACACCTAAAAGGTGTAAGGAAATTAGGGTCCAAGACATCAAAAAGTAGATGAACTCATAGAGGCTGGACTCTTTCTTTAGGCCAGACTCAAGGGAGAAGGGTCATCCCCTTGGGCGTGCCCTGGGTAGGATGGTCTTTCCCTTGGGCGTGCTCAATAAAGGATGGCGTGTCAAGGGAGTATGTGGTCATTCCCTTAGACGTGTCAATAGAGGATGTGCATTCCCTTGGGTATGCCCGAGGCTTGGCACACTACCAAGCTCAATCGCATTTGAGTCTAGCTAGCACCAGACCTAATGTTCCCTAGGCTTCGCACACTTCCACGCCCAGTCGTGCGCCTTCACTAGGGCGTGCTTGTGTTCTAGAAAATTTATAACCATAAATATTTCTTAATCCGATATTTTTTGGTAAAGATATATTGATAAAAACTTGGTTCATTAGTAGCCCCCCAGTCTTTACGATATAATAATATGCAAAAGCTTTAATTAATCTCTCAATTCAAGTAAAGTAGTGAGTTTTACTCGTATAAAAAGAGGGTAATCTGGGAAAAATATAGGGAAATATTCATATGGACTAAAAGAATTCTTTCATATACAAAGGAATAGGAATCTATACTTAGAAAATTTTCTAAGAGATTGAAGGTATCATGCTCGTCATCTATATAAATTCTTAAGTGGTTATGTGGAACTTAATGAGGGTGAACCTATACTTAGAAACTTATAAGTGATTACAGGTTCTTGGTGAATGAGAGCCTGTAGCTTTCTCAACATTGTCATGGGGCTTAAAAGTTATCCACTAAAGAGTGGCCATCATAAAAAAAAAAATACGGGGCATAAGAGCCTATGGGGACCAATCACATCTATCCCTTGGAGATTAGTGCATATAACACTGGAAAGATTACATTTATCCTTTAAATATTGATGCATATAACACTGGGAAGACCAAGTCAATCTCATGAAAAGTGGTGCATATAGCACTAGAAAGACCAAGTTCATCCCTTCTAATGTGTATTATTTCTAATGTGTATTATTGAAAGGTCATTAGGCATCACCTAGAGAAAATGAAAACAATCATTTTGAATAAGTCATTTGTATAAAAGAAACTTACATTCTTATTCTCATTAGCTATTGTACATTTATATTTGAGCAAAGTGTCCAGCGTGAAGGAGACTCATCCTTTTTCCTTTGGATAGTTGTAAAAAATACTTCACATGTTTTACGGTTTGAACCAACATTCCACTTGTACTTGTTGAAAGCTTGTTAAAATCTCAAGGCTCCAAAGGTATTTGTGAAGTTGGCAAAGCCCAAACTTGTTTGTCTCACCTTAAGTAGCTAGCACTGCCTCAGTGAAGAGTGAGACTTGATTGAAGAGTTATTGAAGCTTTGTTTGGGCAGAGTGTCTGTAGCAACGAGAAGACTTATCTCGTATTCTAAACCAGGTGGTTATTGATTGTGTGCCATGGAATGGTTTGAAAATATCAAAATCAAGCTTTAGAAAGAAACTGATGGTTTTTTTATCAGTTTTACACAGACGGCGCCACTAATGAAGTCCCAAAAATCCAAGTAGCCTAGGAATAAGGCTCCCGGGTTGGATAATCAATTAATCAATTGGTCCTAGCAATCTCATACATTCTCCCTAACCAAGGTGGTTTATAGCTTATATTAGGTGTTTGGTAGGCCAAGGTGGCCTGTGACTAATACCTTCAAAAGGTCTTCTTTTTTTTAGGTAAGGACTCTCCTATGCTTAAATAAGTATCTTTTTACAGAGAAAATACAAGAATATTTTAGATAGAGATGCTCTGAAAACATATATGCAGTAGAGAATGAAGATTGTGAACCTATTTTTTTAAGGTCTCTTGGTGTATTTATAGCCCATGAGTCTTGTCATTTTATGAAGAGGAGGGTTTGGAGTGTAATTTTATCCTGATGGTATTTAATGAGGTATAAATATTTCTTACATCTATATTAATGTTTGATAGAAATATGGTGGGTCCTTATAGGACTTTTATACACTTAAAAGGTGTAGGAAGATTAGGATCCAAACGTCAAAAGTAGCTGAGCCCATGAAGATTGAGCTCTTCCCCTAGGCTAGATCCAAAGAAAGAGGGTCATCTCTTTAGGCGTGCCCCGAGTAAGATGGTCATTCCATTGATATTGTCAAGGGAGGTAGGTTATTTTCTTGGGCGTGCCAATAAATGATGCGCATTTTCTTGAGCGTGCCCGAGGCGTGGCACACCATCACACCCACTCATAGACCCAGCGTGTTTTCATTGGGGCGTGCTTGTGTTTCAGAAAATTTATACTCGTAAACCATTCTTGATTTGGTTTTTTTGGTAAAAATATATTGATAAAATTTTGGTTAATGGTGGTTGTTGTCACTTTATTCAATAACAAGGATAACCCCATTCTAATATCAATTGACAAAATGTATAGTAATTATAAAGGGTTATTGAATACTAAAAAAACCCATGAAAAGAAAAACTCACAAAAATTGATTTTTATTCATCAATTTAACTGGTACCAAAAGCCTTTAAAAAATTAGAAATACTTAACAATACTAAATAAGAAAATAAATTAAATTAGAAAGAGAATCATAGAGTTATCACTAGTTTTCTAATAAACCAAACATGCTTCCAAGCTAAAGTTATCTTAGCTTATTTTTGTCATGAGTTATTTCTGGAAAACAATTTTTTGAATCATATCTCAAAACCAAGAATGAGTAATTTAGTTTCAATTATTAGTTGTTTTTTACAGGCAAAATGTTGGGGACAGAATTCAAAGTCGGTGTGCTTAAAGTAACATTCATCAATCATGTCCTCGAAGGGCCAACAGAGCTTCTTCATGTATGGGATTTTCACTAATAACAACAGATCTCAGATGGAGATCCTGAAAAGAGTGAAATGAGATTTTATGAACACGAAAAGACTATTTCTACTGCATAATTCAAGATTTGTTAAACCTTCTGATGAATCAGCCTTTTAAATCATTCATTTAAGTTTGAAAGGGTTTTCTTAGCATGTTCAGATTATTTAATGTTCATAGTTATTTTATGATGGGGTTTAGCGTCCCTTTGTTTTTATGTTTCAAAAATATTTAAAAAAAAAATTAATTTTTTGTTTTAAATTAAATTTTTTATATTTCCAAATCGTTTTGATTTGATATACTAATATCAAAAATAATTTTAAAAATATAAATAATATATTATTTTGATATATTTCCGAACAAAAACACAATTTAAAAAATAATTACTACTACCCTCTCAAACACCCTTTTAAACTCATAATCACACCGTAAACAACCGGGTCAAAAGTTTAATTCAAGCACACTAATTAAATTTTTAGAAATGATGAAAAAAAAAAACCTGAAACATGCTAGTAAGCTTTGCCAATTGGGAAAGCGACTTTGGTCAAAACCAACAAGGTTCGGATGAGCACTAGCAAGCACCCACGAGTAGTCATCCATGGAGGAGGGGCCTCAATTTTACTAAATTAAAGTGCCAGTCCAGTGTGGACCTTTTATGAGGCGTGGGAAACAAGTGGGTCACCACTCTCATTTAAGAAAGTTGCCTTCATAATTTATTAGCAAAGGCATAAATCCTACATGTTTTTCAAATATTCCCTGCATTATTAAAAGCAATTTTACAAAAGTATATGGATGATTGAATTAGAATTCCTTACAAGTGAACAAATGAAAAATCCCATAAGAAAATATATACCATGTATCCATGTCAATATTTAAAAACAATATTCTCTGTAATTTGTAATAAAAATTTAAATAGAAAGGAAAAAATCAGATTTTTTTATTTTCAGGAAAGTTGAATAAAAACATTTATCGAGGTTAGATTTAAAAGAGAAATAAAAACCACTAAAGAAGTCTCAATCGAGAAATTCTTGGATTGATATTTATGTGGCCTATTGATTTTGTAGAAAATGATACATTTTTCAGTGATTTTATTTTAAAAAAAAATAACATTTGGTGTGGACGGAATATTTTTAATTTCTTTGTCTTCAAAAATAAAAATAAAAATGATATTCTCTGTTTTATTTAAATTTTATTGACTAACAGTTAAAGCTGATAGCATTATGGATGGAAGAACCTCATCCAAGACATCACCCATCCAGTTCTATAAAAAAAAAATAAAGAGAGTCAATCGAGAAAAAACTCAAAGAATACAAGAACGATGGTGGGTAAATCCTGGTTTGTTTTTGGATGAACAGGGATGGCTAGAATTCATCACAGCAACTTGTTCGAGCCATTGACAGATCCGCTTTTATTCCTGATCTAGTTCTTTTCAGATTAGATATGAAGCTCAAAGGGATTGCAAGGATAAGGATGTGTTTCAAATATTCCGAAGCTTTTCAGTTGGAGTTGGAAGGGCAAAAACACACCGAAAGAGATCCATTCACGATACCCTCGTTCCTGCTACAATCTAGCCCTAATTCAAAGGTCGATTCAGAGACGGGCCATGCAGCTTGGGGAGCTACTGTCATACAAAAACGCGAGTCCCTAAGAGCTCGCTCTCTAGTACGTATGGATAGTTCCTCCTCAAAGCACATCAATATTGAACATTTTCTGGACTTTAATTCTGTTTGACCTTATATCATTTACCAGATTAATTAAGCACATTAAAGATTGATTCAGTTGCAGCACAATATAATGTTGGTTGAGTCAAACTAAGATCCTCTCAAGTTAGTTAAATTCTAGTTTCAAACCATTCTTAATATGCAAAACTAGCTAGCTCATAAAATATTAGAAAAAGGAGGAGATGAAAACTGATTTCAATGATATCAAAGCGGCCTCATTGTCATCTCGAGGTTGAGCCGTGCTTGCAAGTGCTCAAGACAAAACGTATTGACAGCACAGAAAAGCAGATTTTTGCACTGTTGAGGGAGCACCAAGATCTTAGAATTGACCTGTAATCATACTTACAGTATCTGGTGTCAGTTCTTGGAGGTTACTCAACAACAAGAGCATGCATGTTACTGCCTGTTGAATGAGCCAAATCTCGAATTTTTATATGCTGTGCTTTCCATTTTGTTATTAATTTTTTTTTTTTTTTGGTAACGAGAGCCAACACCTCCATTGTTCTGTCTGGTGGAAGAACATTACGTACGAGTCTGTAACATTTTTGCTATAATCGAAAGCGAAACCTCCACATCTTGGCGTCTTGGAACCACCAAAGAATGCACCTTATTAATTAGGTAATCAACAGTTTAAATAATGTGTAGGGTAGTCCAAGTAGCATAATATTTGAAGGGATTTTTTAGCCATATAAAAGATTGTGGATATATAGTTTTGCTACAAAACACATGCATTGATCTTGAATATTGATTTGGTGATAGTTTTAAAATCGAGGAAGGTTAGCAATGTGATTTATGTAGGAAGCAGCCACTTGCAATCAAGAAAGAAGAAATGATGATTTGTGCCCACCACTCGAGCAGTCATTAAAGTGACATGGGGCTGCCGCCTTCTCAAATGATACAATGCACTGAACTTCCGATGCATGTATAAATGGAAACGAGGAGGAAAACATCTCATCATTGCAATTTGAGAGCAGGGTATTCTTCTTCTTATTATTATTATTATTATTATTTAAGAGGAAAAAGAATTGAATGAGTAAATGCTAGCTACTATAAGCACTTTTTCTTCTTTTTTTGCCCCAAGTGGAGAGGGTAAGTACTTCACTCCCATATACAAGTGTAGAACTCCCACTACCCAGGTGATTGGTGTTTTCGATTCATCACAAGGTTTGACAAATCTTGAATGATGCAGCTCTTCGTGTTCATAAGATCTCATTTCACTCTTTCCAAGATCTCCATCTGAGATCCACTGCTATTGGCGAATATCCCAAACGTGAAGCTGGGTTGGCCCTTCGGGGACATGAACTTTGAATTATATCCCAGACATTTTGTAGCAGTAGATCTGCCGGTGGAAAAGATGGTATATTTTAAAAGGCTTGTGGTTCTAATGGACTTGATTTTTTCCATGGATAGAAGCTTGTGGTCTAGATAGTCAGTGGGTTGGTATTAGTGGTTTGTGGGTAGATGAGACAGAGGATTTTTGAAGTTTCCACCATGTCCAAGGAGGGAGAGAGACAGAGAGAATTCTCTTACGACCATGCATTTTAAAGTACATGTTTCTTGTGTGCTATGTTTTCTTTCTACATTTATTATATTTACCTGATGAATAAATGGCTGGATTCTTTAGTCTTTTCGCTTTGGGTTAAAAAAAAAAAAAAAAAAGACAGAGTGAAAATTGATATTCAATTGCAAAAGGCTGTCCGAAAGAAAAGTGGAAAAATCTTCTCTCCCTTTAGGGCGACCAACGGTCAAGTTACCGCCTTACTTGACCGTTTACTAACAGGTGGTCTGGTCAATGACCCAATCATGACGAGTCAACAGCTCTAGTAGGGTTAAACCCCTTAACCCCTCCATGTTCGTGACGTGGGCTAATCTTAAGCTATCTAATCTGGATGTAGCTCGTCACCCACCGTCCGATTCTATGGCGCGTGACTCCTACGTACATTACACAATTATTACAATGATGCATTCGTAGGTGACAGAAAGATGCACCAGCTCCCCCAACCACGCACAGAATTAACCCATAAAAAATTACCACCGCATTCTTCCCTGCCCCTCACAGCTAAAAGTAACCCAATCGCTTTCTTGACTTGTGTTTTCTTTTTCTTTTCTTTTTTTTTCATATAATTAATGTTAATTTCTGCAATTCACCGTTCTATTAATTAACAATATTTAAATAATATGGGGAAATTACTGCTTTTTCATACTAAAATTATTATGGATTACAACTGTAATTTATAACTTATAGTGAAATTTTTTTTTTCATTTTTTTTCCAATTTTCCTCCTTTTTCTTTCTTTTTTTTTCAACTTTTCTATGTTTTCTTTTTTTAAAAAAAATTATTTTTTTATTTTAATTTTTAAATACTGAGCTGGTTAAAAATTTCGCTTTATAATTTTTTTCCTTAAAATACTGTGGATTGCTACGGTGTTTTCCCATATAGTTTTTCTATTTTATTTTTTTATTTTTCAAAATTATATTTATCGATTTTTTTAATATTGAGCTGGTTAAAAATTTCGCTTTGTAATTTTTTTTCTTTAAAATACTGTGGATTGCTGCAGTGTTTTCCCACAATGTTTTTTTTCTGTTTTGTTATGTTTTTCTCTAAAATTATCTTTGTCAATTTCATTTTTTAAATATTAAGCTGGTTAAAAAAATGCAATTACAAGTAAATACAAGT
>Ga0307517_10003555_pt1 | contig 24209 bp, 26 predicted proteins | sample 23_EM_MG_FD_194515 | JGI IMG/M metagenome (GOLD analysis project Ga0307517, IMG submission 194515) | Populus trichocarpa ectomycorrhiza microbial communities from riparian zone in the Pacific Northwest, United States - 23_EM | ecosystem: Host-associated > Plants > Roots > Unclassified | place... | reverse complement strand
TACAGGGCTCCCTCATCATCGACAAGCTTGTCGACAACATCTCCAAGGAAGACATCCACAAGCTTGAGGTATATACCTTCGCCGCCGCCGCCAACCACTTCAACAACGCCACCTGTATCGGTGGTGTGCCGAAGGAGTGCCTCATCCGCCACATCGAGCACTACGCCAATTCCGGGGACTTTGTCAGCCGTCTCGGAGTCCTCAACTTCTCAAAGGCGCCTGCGAGCCCTACTAACCACTTCGTCGGGCAGCTATTCGAGCGCCCTGGGAGTGGACATATGCTTAACCAGCATTATCTGGATACGATATTTCCCTTCGATCCAAACACGGGCCAGGTGGCGGACACTAATGACTTCATGGAGATGCTGGTAGATGAAATGTCGGTTCTGGGTGCGCAGAATGTCCCCAAGATCGATACAAAGTCGGTGATGGGTTTCCCGGGGAGTTCCAGGTCCGTCATCCCTCAGAGCACTTTGCCTCCAGGTTCTTCGGCCAGTGGGACTATGAAACCTATTTCTGAGTTGAGTCGTCTGTGGAAGTATCGCAATGGTATGTCACCAGTATTGTAGGCTGAGGAAAGGAGAGTTATTATGGACATCATCACTGGTAAGTTAACTGCAACATTTGGGGATTGATTCATTAAGGGACAACATGTACAATATTGGTGACCAGTATCCCCCAGTACACTCCAAATACAGAGTTTTTCGAAGCTAGTTGGAGAATTCGGCGTTAAGTCATATTTCCGTCATCCAAGGGCCTTGTCCTAACCTACATGTTTAGTAAGGCTCTGTATAGAACACAACTACTCTACGTTTGATGTACGAAACCAAAGGAGAGAACCATATGTATGCCCGTTATGACTATTGATCCGTTATGCAGCCCTCGGTGAGACCAACGACAGGAAATTCTATTCAAATTTAGTCGTGGTGGCTCTGAAGGGTTTTCATCGCTTAAGAGTATCAAACTGACCCGTACGAGGGACGACAGGTGGAAGAGTAGAAATGGATGGAACCGAGCAAGGAGGGACACACCAATGTGTCGTTCATTTACCCAATATGTTGTATTTACCAATGTGTCGCTGTATTGCCCCGACCCGATTTGGGGATGTCAATCTTCGTATACACTGAGCGTACAGCCGTCGCCTCTGCCTCTGCCATCCAACCACCTCTCCGGGCCCTCATCACCCACTTTACCACTTCCAGCACGCTGAAAGGGCAGCACCAGCGCCGATCCGTCACTGTATCCTCCCATTCACGAAGGGCATGGAAAATGGACGATAACCCTGGGGTTTTCCGGCGCTACCCGTACCCCTACCCGCACCCAGGGGTACGGGTTTCGACGGGTGCGGGTAGCGGGTTTTGGAAAACCCAGGGGTATGTAGACCCGCGGGCGGGTAACCTAACAAAATGACCAATAAACCTCGCAGGTGCAGTGCAAGTGTCTATTGACACCGCCGTGCAACCTTGCGAGGGTAGGAAGGTCTTGTGAGTAGTAACCGAGGTGCAGAGCATGCACCCTGGTGTCCCGAAGATGCAGTGGTTGGCCAGGTCGTCGTCATCGAGGCGGCCTTGCAGTTGACAATGCTGGGCCTGGTCAACAGGGCATGTAGTGAGGCGTTAGGTTGCTGGTGGTGCTCGATCCCGCCACGGGTGCTCGATCTCCCCACGTTTGGCCCATCGTGGGAATTGGTGTGGAACTGGTGATGACGACGAGGTACAATGGGGTCAACAACGATGGTGGCAGCAGGGAGGAACGTAATCAGTGGCAGACAATAAGGAGGTGCTTGTTCTGAACTCACCTAGCGGGTATCCCGTTCCTTGTGCCCTTCTGCCACCGCCACACCTGCCTAGTTCCTTTGACAATGAAAAAAAACGCCTACATCCCTCGTTGGAGGGGAGAGGCAATGTGGTGGTGGTCGGCGATGTATGTGCTGGCATCTTGAGCAGTGCCGAAGGATAAGAATCGTTGTATAAATATTGGTGAGTTGTGGAAGAGATGTAATTGGGGACTTTTACTCACCTTTTTCTTGTATTTTCAGGGCTCTGGCACAACACGATGGGCAGCGATGAAGGTTGAAAAGGATGATTGAGAGGCTTACAGGCGGCTGATCTGATGTTTGGGCGGAGTTCAAAATCTCGGGCTAACCCGCTAACCTCCATTGAATAATGACCCTAGCCACCAGAGCCCTTGTACTATGACGATGAGGGGGGCCAGCCCAACGGCAATGTGGGAAATCCCATGACGACGTAAGCCAGCCGGTCGTGATGCGTTGATTAGGATGCCCACTGATATCACGCAAGGTTGGGAAACTCAAAAATGACGAGCGCCAGACCGCAGAAAAGCCTCTCAATGCGACTCGAATGGCCGAACAGTGAGGTTTTTTCACGTTGAGAATAGCTGTCGCACCAGGGGGTACGCGGCGGGAGGAACGCAAATGTGCGCAGTGGCGCCAAGCAGGGCCAAACAGGTGTTGAGAAAATTCATTGTGCAAACTGATTTGCAAGCCAAATCATGGCCGAAACCAACCGACGCTCTCCTGCGCCTTACGATGCATCACCACGCGGTAGTCTTTTATACGATATAAAGCTTGTTTTTGGACTCCTCCGCTTCCTTCCTGGCCTTTTCCTCCCTCTTCGCCCATTTCGCTCTGCCGAATTGGACGAGCTATGCCCCTCTTCTGCGAATCTGAGGGACATATTTCTCCACTTCATGTACACCATATTCAAGCTCTCCTTTCTGATCTCCCTTCCCTTTGTCTTGTTCACTCCATTCTTCATCGCCTACGTCTTTGCCTTTGTTTGGATAAACAAGACCCTATGCATGCTCACGCTGAATGGCAAAGCCCGTTGCATCACCTCCAACGTCGATATCAGCAAGTCTCTTAGTCATGATAAGGAGCGCTGGATATTCATCAACGGTATTGGCGTTGGGTACGGCACTGATATTGTCCATGATACGATTGTCTCATTGTTTCTCCGATCAGTCGCCACTGGCTCCAAAGCAATATAAATCTCTTGGCTAAAACATTCGGACGTGAGATCCTCGGTGTCCACAATCCAACGTATGCCCGTGCTTCCATTGCCCTGCGTTTATTTGACACATCACATCGTCAGCTATGGGAACCTCTTTGATCTTATCCAATGCCTCATCGAGCGCGAGTTACAATACTACACCGAAGACACACGAAACGGCTACGCCATCGTCAAACGCACCCTCGAAGACCCACAATACGACAAAGTGGTCTTGATCCTGCACAGCCAGGGCGGGATACAGGGCTCCCTCATCATCGACAAGCTTGTCGGCAACCTCTCCGAGGAATACATCCACAAGCTTGAGGTCTATACCTTCACCGCCGCCGACCACTTCAACAACCCCACCCGTCTCGAGAAGCACCTCATCAGCCACATCGAGCACTACGCGAATTCAAAGGACTTTGTCAGCCGTTTGGGAGTCCTCAACTTCTCAAAGATACCTGCGACCGCGCACCTCACTAATAACTTCATCGGGCAGCTGTTTGAGCGCCCTGGGAGTGGACATATGCTTAACCAGCATTATCTGGATACAATATTTCCCTTCGACCCTGACACGGGCCGGGTGGCAGACACTAATGACTTCGTGGAGATGCTGGTAGATGAAATTACGGTTCTAGGTGGGCAGAATATCCCTATAAGATTGATACGAAGTTGGTGACAGGTTTTCCAGGGGGTTCCAGGTCCGTCGCTACTCAGAGCCCTTTGTCTCCACTGGCAGGTTCTTCAGCAAGTGGGACTATGAAGCCTATCTCGGAGTTGAGTCGTTTGTGGAAGTATCGCAATGGCAGGTCACCAATAATCAATTGATTCAATAAGTAGACCAGGAAATTAGCCACATGACTTATGTAATTAAATTGTCACATAGAGTTTACAATACGACCCAATTTGGACCCAATCCACCTTTTTATTTTTTAACTTGGGCTCGTAGCGCAACTTATAGACGCGAAGATTTCTTGAAGAATATCTATAGGGAGGTGGGGTACAGGCGTTAGCAGAGGCCGATGGTCTTCTACCTCCAGGGTCAGCTTGGCGCCGCGGCGAAGAGCTTTGAGATCCTCTGTCTCCTGGTCGACTTCCGCTATGCGAGCAACTTTTCGGAGATATACCCCATGATTTGGATGGATTCGTCTGATGTGGGTAGACAGTCGACAGATCCATGTATGTTCTCGACAGGGACTTGACGGCTTCTAGGGTACGAGCGCGTGAGAACTGAAACAGTGAAAGGAATCGACGGCGCACAGATATAGGTTCGGATTGCCCTAGGGCTACGATTGACTGAGCGGCAACGGATTACGTTGGGTTTACGAGAGAAAGGTTCACAACGGACCACTTAGTTTTTGAGCCATTTGAACAAAGACCTGGACGGAGGCGCCACGAGCACGCTCTTGTGAGAATTTCGAAGGGAAAGAAGCGAACCACTGCAGGGAAAGGACAACGGATGTAAATTCATCCCGACAACCCTCCTTTACATCCCAACACCTCCCATGTTCCTTTCAAATTCCGATTGAATATCGAGTCAATCTACAGGTAAGATGATAATAATCTTTCAACACCGAGATCATGAGAACTCACTGGGGAGGTTTTGCCCGAAGATCCACTGCACAAGAACATCACAAGGTCACCAACGAAGATGGCCACCGTCTTGTATGATCAGCCTATCGTTGGATACCATACATCGATGGGGGGCCCTCAATAACCAAGGATACATTGCACTCGATTCAAGCTTGTATACCGCCACCTATCATAGCCAATGAAGTCAGAAGATGGACGACACCATCTTGAACAGCAACAGACGCACCAGACCCTGGGCGTTGGGTGGAATACCCGCTACGACCACCACCACTCTCATATACATCATCGAGGGCGTTCTCGAGTACGACATAACCCTGTAACTAATCATTGCGCACCTCCCACCGCCGGGATACATGTCGGCCATCGAATTGCGGGATTAGAGGCAACATCTCGCTATGAACCCAAAGCTCACGACGATCGTTGTGCCTAGGGTGGAGCACGTGGTCGTTGTATTCCCGCCACACTGGACAGTGATGTGATCGCTTCCGTGTATTCGTGTTGTGCAGGAGTGGGTCCCCGAGCACCGCGGTGAATTTAGCGGGAGTTGAGGGGATAAGAAACGTTCCAGTTCGGGGTTCAAGCTGAGATAACGGAAAATGAGTGTAGAGTCCCCACTAATGAAGAGTTTGACAAGGACCATGGGTGGGCAGGCCTTCGTCCGTGTCGCGGGGAGAGGGATGTGTATGTTGACCAGTCCGATAAACGAAGCCGATTGTCCATTCTACCGCGCCCAACATCTTTCACCTCATCCAATTCCATGAGGCACCTGTCTTGAACTTAGATCTCGGATATAAAGGGCGAAAATATGAATATCTCACCAGCGAGGCTGTTGATGGCGGTGGGCGCCGATCGATGTCGTGGACAGCAAGACCTTGCCCCAGTTTCACGTTAAGTGGAAATGAACCGATATTGAGCCGAGATTGTATAGGATGCGGGGACATGTACGCGTTGTCATCGCCCGGGGCAGTGTCGGGCAATGTTGATGGAAAGAAAAAGAATCGTGGGAAATCATTACTTGGGGTCACGCTTGGTTCTGGTCACTGATCGATAAGCCGTTCGCGTTGACTCTCAACTACTTTCTACTCTCGACGACGAACTCAGTTCCTTACTCTCGTAGTTTAAAGGAAATCCAACCAACATGGTCTATGGCACCATAAACAGGAACGCCGCACCGACATTGACAATCAAGGAATCTCTTTTCCTCAGACTCGGCAGACAAACAAAATTTCACGGATAAGTACGATTTCAAACCCTTTCCCAATGATCCCCTCTTTTTTTTTTCTTTGTCGTGGCATCACATAAACTTGCTTTTCCGATTTCGCATCTATATGCCGCGCGGCCTTTTCCCAATCATTGTATTCGGCCTAGTCTCTTCACAGATGGCCTTCGCGTCAACGGTTGTTTGGTTCTCGTATACTGCGGAATCGGTGGGCCTGGGTTTGTTGATCGCCACGCTAGAATCTTATCGCTCGAGACTGGTGTCAATGAAGAAGGAAAAACCGACTACTCATGGGCACTGCCCTTTCCTTGTTGTCGGTATTCCGAGGATGTAGACGCCTCTCGAACCGAAGCCCTGAAACGCGTCGGTGGGCTGGAACTCAGTCTGCATAACTGGTCGCATATTTGACAATTCTACAGACTGTGCACTATGAAGTGGGATCCGTATGACCAGGCAAACGAGCCAGCACGCAGACGCATTCCGGCTTGCGAAGGTACTAAAAGGGATGGCGATGGTGATATCAATGCGCTTCTCCCTGTTTCCTTATCGTGGTCTTGAAAGCCTGCTTTCCCTCTTTCGCTGCAGAATTCAGTTCATCCTATGGCTGGGTTGCGTCCCCCTCCCAATCGTTGCATTCAGCCACCCTCTTCATGGATGGTTTTCGTTTCAACGGCTGGGTTCATTGTACTTCTCCAGTTCGGGAGAACTGCATGAAAAAGCAGATGAGGTCGCCACGCTGGGGTCTTATCACTCGAAACTCATGATATCGGTAGGTGAGCAGCGTTATTCTTCGTTGTCAGGATTCCGAAGCTCTGTAAGGGGCCGCCTTCCTGAAAGCTTCAGACCGCGTCGTGGGCTTGAACTCAGTCTGCATTTCTGGTCGTATGTTTTTGATCTGATCTTAATTGTGTAATGCGAAACGGGCAGCATACGACCCCATCCAACGAGGGACTCGACAATACATGGATGGATTATGTCGTAGGGGAGGAGGGAAGGTATCCCTCAGGACTCAGAAAAAGGGATTGGAGCAGTTCAAGTGATGCAAGCATCTCCAGGGATGGCGATGATAATGCATGTCCTATATCGGGGCCAATGCACCATGCTCGAGTTGTACCCTCCTCGTACATTAGAAAACACAATCGTACGACTTTTCCCTTCGTTGGAAAAACTCAGCATGGCATTAAGTTCAAGCGCTTACTGGTGTTGTTCTATTTTATGGGAATAAGCCGGTACCATTTATCCTGAAATATTACACTTGGTTGGACTTGTCGCTCCTTGAAAGTCTCGATAATTGTAACCTCAGAGGCCAATCAAAAGAACGAGTGGCTTCTGGACATACGTGGATACATATCTAAATACCACTGAGGATGGACCGCCTGTTCTATGATAGATATTTGTTCGTTCTTTCCTTTAATCCTTCGTCTTTCGACCCGCCTTTCTGGCGCATCTTGTCCCAAATTTCCCATTTTTCCAAGGGTGGTGTGTCCGACTGGGATGTGACAAAGATGGGTGCCACAGAGTCCCATTCAAACTGCCGAAAGCAGCTCATTGCCATGAAGCCTCCGCAAATATGAAAAGCTATCTATTGATTATTATCCAACGAAATATAACGCAGGGGAAACCAATCCCATATCAGAAGCCATGTGGGCATATATGAAATATAAAATGCCCGTTGCACTGGAAACGAGCTACTGCCACTACCCTCTGGCCCCACCTACGCTTTACGTCCTCGATTTCTGACGCAAATCTTCAGTGCTTTTGTTCTCATTCGTGCATTGTGTTTTGAAAGATGCGTTTATCCCTCATTCACGTCTGTTTCCGTACCTTTATTCTCTTCCCCGTTTTTCTAGAACACTTTACCCCTTCCTTCCTTCTATTCCTTGAATTCATTCAAACGAAACGGCATTATGCTAACCTAATCCCTCTATTTTCTCAAGCGATGTGATTCACGTTCCAAATGTATGCGCATCTGCTAGTAGTGCAAAACCGATACTGTCTTCTGCGTCAACATCTATGTCCCCTATACCAACAGTACGATCGCGGCCGTCTCCGATCCCAATATTCGTCAACCTCTTCCAGTGTCCCTATATCGACTCGGTGCTTAGTGCGGTTCTACTTGGACACGGGTGATGCTATCCAGCGGTATCATGCTTCCAAGGATAATGTACAGAACCGCTAGTGAGTCAAATCTTTGTCATTGCGTATCATCTTCTGGTATCTTTAATGGCCTCGTACTATCTCTTCCAAACATCGGCCGTCCCCATTTTTGCTTGGGATCGCAGCGTCATCGATGCGCTTTTCGTTCACCTGTACTCCATATCCTCAACGCAATCGGCCTCACTTTATTTTTCATTCTTCATTCTTCCACTCTGTACCCACCATAACACCAGTGATAATAAATGGTTTCACTTTCATCATAGGTGCTTCTCTGGGACCTCAATGACGACGGATGTCAGTGGGGGTGGAATTACCAGCCAGGTTGCGAATGATCAAGTAGGGCGGTGTCCATATTCGAAACAAGTATGTGCTCTCACTCTCGGTGATTCATTTTTTTGCTCGTTGTTCCCTGGCCATAGATCATCCTTTTTTGTATTGTTCTTTGCTTAATCCTTTCCCAACGCATTCTGAACTTTTTCTTGTTCCATTCCCCGCCCTTCTCCGAGTCGAAAACCTTCTCCCCCTTTCAAATCAGTGATTGTTGAACGTCATTCAAGTTATCCTAACTCAATACTTCTGTTTCCTTGGATGATTCGAAAGCTCCAATTAATGCGCATGGGTGCGAACCGGCAACGCTTGACGCATGCACCTGTAATATCGACCCTTGCTTCTCACTCTATATCAACACCAAGTTCTTCCAGGGTCCTGAAGACGACCTTGGTGGTTGGATGATGCTGAGTTACGGCTCTACTTCGACACGGATAATACTATGCCGAGTTATTGCGAATCCGAGGATGGCGCGAATAAATTCGTCCGGATCCTCTGTTCCCAGTACCAACAACACCACCACCGACCCTTACATTCCCTATCGGCCACTCTTTCCCCACCATGACACTTCCGTCATCCCCCACGCTCGCGTCCCAGTACGTCTCACTGGAATTGTTGCTTGACCTCGCGGTTGCTTCCGTCTACCGCCTTGAACTACACTTCATCCCCTTTCCGTCCACGATCTCGTGCCATTGGAATTGTTTCCTCGGTTCATGGTAGCTCATGGTGAAAAGATCTGGGTTACACATTACGGATCTAATAATGCCCGGTTGGTCGAAGATTCTGTGGGACGAGGATGGTGCGTAGAGGGAAATCATGCCAACATCCGCGCCATTTTTGATGGATCTCTGTGGATGGGTTCGAACGCCCTCTGGCTATCTCCGCCTGGACTGTAATTCACAATTGTCATAATCAGTCAATTAACGGGGTTTTCGGGGGTCCAAGTCCGCAGGGGAACGAAAATAAGCTTTTCCCCGGGATGCTTGCTTTCGCCGGCTCATCTAGATTGTACAGAGTATACTAATACAGGTACACGTAAAAGAATTGCTACCTATGTAGCGGAATTTATTTATCAAGCCCCTTTGCACAGAACGAGCTGTGGCGAGGGCCGCAGCCTCGAATTCCGTGTCGGTTTTTCAAGATATATACGCAGAATCTATGTGTCGCAAGATCGAGTGACAAGTGAAAGGAATGTCAGAGTGACCCCTTGCTGTAGACGTTCATCTCCACATCGGTCTCGCTAGCTTCTTTCACCTTGGGTAAAATTTTATTCTGGTTGTCTTCCGCATGCGTGAAGGTCTCCATCTATAATTGAGGTTAGAATGTTCAGACGTCAAAGGGAAAACAAAGATGCTCGAAAACTGACTCGGACATGAACTTCTGAGCGCGGCGTGCTTTTGAAATTCAATGACGTGGCTCTCTCATCCCCCTTGGTGGTGGGCCGATTATTAGACGAGCTTGCATGAACACTAACAGATCTATGGGAACGAGCGTTATTCACTGGTAAAGGACCCACTATATCTCCGGTCCGTTGTACGTGAAGTTGGTCAGCCGTCGTACTGCACGACATGCTACAATCTGACATGTTGACGGCCTCGTTAATGGAACATAGTCGTAGAGGGAAGTACTCACAGTCGAGATTATGGCGGCAGGGACATTGAATATGACACCCATAACTTGATTAAGATTCAACAACAGAAATACTGTCGCAACAAAATTGGACAAGAAACTGGAATGCTGAGATGAGTGACACCTCCTTTCATCCGTAATACTCCAGTGAAATATACACGCACGCAAGTATAAAGAAAATGAGGCCATCGGTAAAAATCATATGAGTGAGGCGCCCTCGACCCATCAAATCGCGGGAGGGGGAAGATGTTATCCCAATGAGCTTGTATGTGTTCAGTAAAAGAACGGTGAAGTCGAAGCACATCGAGTAAATGTAGATCGCAGGTAAAATTTTGCTGTGGCTCTGCACTATCTGACATCCTACTCCAGGAACAAAAATTGTTGTCACTTGAACTCCTATGAAGAGCGCAATCAGTCCGTCAGAGTGAAAGTCCAGTTTGCAAGGAAAAGGCGCACCTTGCAAGACTATGGACCAATGTCCGAGAATAAGAAGCACGAGGCCGCCAATGATGTAGCGGTTTTGCGCCCAGATTGCCATGCTAAAATAACAGGTGTCAGATTATACAGGGACAGTCTCGGGTCTACGACTCACGTTCGGATCGACAAATTGACGCTCGCCAAACCAATGGCTGCGTTTCCTACTAGCTAATTTGGATTTTCATCAGCCATGCATTCAAAGGCCAGCCTGATGGGAGATACCTGAAAGAAAGTGTACAATGCTTGACAGTTGAGCCCTCTTCAAGTTCAAGGAGCGATGAGAAACATGAGAGGAATTAGAATTGTGCAGGCATACTCAATTTTGTCGAATGAAATAATACTGCCATGATTTATCAATAAAATTTTACATTGAAAAGTATATTCTCCTACATTCCAATGAGCGATAGGAGCAGGAAATAACGGTTCAAAAAATAAAATATCTGTATTCTGATGTTATTGCATTCAATTGAGGACATCGACAGTGCTGACCATAGGCCAACGGAACCTCCTCTTCCTGGAGATGAAATCCCATTCAAAGTCGAGGGATATGAACCAATCGTACCTGAGGATAAGTCAACAAGATGAAGAGAAGCAAACTGGGAAATTTTCACATATAAATACCCGCGATCGAATGGATAAATTTCACGAAGGCCTCAGTGTCCTTTTGAATCTCCTCGGGGTTTTTCCAGTCAGTCATTGGGACAAAGTAAGGAAAAGGCCACAAAGGATAGGTGGGGATGGGGGACAATTAGTGCGTTACGAGTAGTGGTATTTGACTGGTCCAATGTTTAGACTTCGGAATGGAGATAGTTCCACTGATATGTCTTCAGGGCCCACAATCATTTTATCAACATATTCTCAACAGATTCCGTTGACAAAGGTGGCTCCTACGTAAATATGTACGTCCTTGAATGGAAATGTAAAGTTCACTTCTCGAAGTTCCCGTTCGCAAGGTTGGCCGGCACCCTCAGTTGAAGTGTGTGCTACCCTCGCGATATTTCTTGGTCAGTTTCCGCAGTATACAGCTGCGGACTGGAGTGTCTCTCAGATTTCACAAAAACCCAGATCATAACCCATCAAATTACAATGCAGTAGCTGCCTTCAACGATGTCCTCTCACCCATTAGATTGATCTCATCACCATTACGTCTTCTGTGATGTGTGTCTCTGTGCGTATTTGTTACGAGATAGTGGGTGGTTTTTGGACTTTAGGAAGGCCCTTAGTGATCTAACTGCATGGCCTCCTTGTCTATACAGCGGGGGAAACGACGATCATGAGAGAAGATGTCCGTAAGTGCATGAGCTGCGCCATGTGAAGCCATAGATAACTATCGATCTGTTCTCAGGCCTCATCTCCAGGATGGCCGATTCATTACCCTGGGCGCTCAAGGTTTATGAAATGCGGCTTACATACATTTGAAGATTCAGCACTGGGGAAGTCGGATCATAAGGCGTGATGGCCCTTTGTATCACCGCTGTCAATGGTTCTATGGCAAATAGTTGCGATTGGTGCACATCGAGTTTCGTGAAGATATCATATTTGCACCTCCTTATTTGCAACACCGGACTCTTATGCAGAACCCAAACCTTCCTCTCTTCATGTCTTGATCCTGGTTCTAATCAACAGCTGGATGCTGCTTTGGTTTGAGGAACCCCTCATCTCGGCAACGAGGTATGCTATAACCGCCGGCGCCAATGACAAAGATAGTGTTATAGGCTCAGAGGAGATATTTCAAACGTCAGAAGGTGACAACCGGGCGTCGGGACAAAATTTTGACGAGATTCAATACCTGATCAATTTTTCCCCCGACGGTTCTCATCAGCGTACGTGGGCTCGTGCCACTGACAGAGGAGTTGAACGATTGGCCCCACTGAATATATTCGACACCCGAAATGTGGTCGTTTACATGACAAGAGACACGATGCGGTGGTGGATGTGACTGAACAGATTCGCCAAGACCGTGATCGATACTACCCTTGATGTACTGGGTGGACTCGGAGAACCTGCAACCTTTACTACAGCGTTGAATAACCTTCCAAATCTAGGTGCCCTGGAGGACCCTGTATTGGCCGTCACTGTGGCGACCTCGACTCCGCCAATGAAACTGGGATGTTCTGGCGTGATTTATCCAAGAAACGGCTTATGAATGATAGAGCTCTAGTACGCCCATAGAATACATGTTGTATTAATTGTTACTCATTTCCATCATTCTAGGTCTTTAACTGGTTGCCGCGTCCTCCAACGAACAGAGGGCGAGCCCACGTTTTGGTTTTCCAGCCTTCTTGTTGACTTGCTGAAGCAGATAGGTTCCCGCTAGTCAGCTCGTACGCTCGCTCCCAGGGTGGGCTAGACATATAAGAATCTTCCTTCAACCAGGTGTTCTGGCCTCACGATAACCTTCATATCAATACCGCTTGTACTGCCGTCTAGTTCTGAATCATCGTTGATACCGTCCCCTCGTTCGTTGGTGATTCCGTCCTCTCACTCTTGTGATTCCGCTGTCTCGTTCTTCATCAATACCGCCCCCTCGGTTGTACCCCCCTCTTGCCTCTTGTTTGATACTGCGCCATCAGTCGTACAGCCCTCTCGTTCGTTCGAAACTTCCCTCTTGTTTCTGCCTTTTTCATTTCTCGACTGCTCCGCAACAATTTTTGACCAAGGTTTGATAGAATTTCCTTGCGAAGGTCCGCACATCCGTTTCTCCATCAAACATCAAGACATGTCACCATGTGAAATCAGACAACTGAGCAGGCATCTCAGAGTTTCAAGACTCATCAAATTTCCTCGGACACACACAGGATCGCAAATTCGGCATGATGAAATTTAAATTGACGTAGGCGAAGAATTTCTCAAGTCTCGACAACCAAGTTAATTCAAATGTGCTCTTGCACATTAAAGCGTGAAGGATTTCCATGGCCTGTTCAATCTTGTGGATCCCAACGGAATTAGATATTTGGCGGTAAAAGGCACCGGGCATGGCAAAAGGATTACCTGAGTCTAATGGTCGTAACGAAAGCACAGCCTGAAGACGGGTCTCGTGTCCCAAATAGCTCGGTGTGAGGAAGTAACCAATATCTTTAGTTGATTGGGGGTGGTCGTGGTCGATAGATAGGCCTGGTGTGAGTAATGGAGCGTACGCTATTTAAGACGAAGGGACCCTGCATAGTGGCTGATGATGAGGAATTAGAGTAGGTTGGTGACATTTAACGCAGCTTGGAAGGGGTCCCCACAACAACATTGCAACTACCCTCGATAAATTTTCAAAGAAAACAGCGAGAAAATTCTATCTAAAACTTGAAAGACCAGAGATTGGCGGAAAACTACGATAAGTTCTGTTTTGCAATCTGGAGGACGCTCGTAATATCGGGCGACCGGGGTGAAATATGACACCTGAAAGGAACTGGACACCCAAAACTTGATAGATCTCAAGACAACTTCAAAGAAAACAGCGAGCAAATTCTATCTAAAACTTGAGAGACCAGAAATTGGTTGGAAAACTACGATAATTTCTGCTTTGCAATTTGGAGAATGCTCGTAATATCGGACGACCGAGGTGAAATATGACACTTGAAAGGAACTGGACGCCTACAAAAGTGATAAGCCCTTTTGCTTCCAATTCTGACAAAGGGGACACGGTACTTACACAACAATGGCTTCGTCTACGAAATCTGTCTTCGAAGGCAAAATAGGTTTCCCGTCAGTGCCGCGCGCGGGTTCAATGTTAGCAGCCCACAGTATTGATGCCATGGTGATGAACAAGGCATTGTTCGCGACGTTCATTCCCAGGCAGACACGGCGTCCAAAACCTTGGCGAACGTTGATAATTTTGAGTAAATAATATCTATATGCATGCTTACCAAATGTTACGTGTCCTTGTCCATGGGTATTTTGAGGGGTGACATGATTTCCCTCCTCGTCGAGGAATCGCTCGGGACGGAATTCGTCGTAATCGGGATAGACATTGGGATCCCTAAACAGTGAATAAAACGTAAGAACCTTCGGTAACGACCTATCCTTCCTGAGGCTCAAGCCCTACCTGTTCATCGCCCTGAGATGCGTACTCTTAGAATGATACGAAATATGAGGGAAAGGATTGTAGACTGACCATATGTTGGCAATAACAATAGCACCCTTGGGGATAAAGTAACCTTTGTACCAATCGTCCTAGGAGGCAATATTGAGAAAGAATAATAGGAACAAAGTTGAGAAAATACCTCTGTTGTGCGTCTAGGAACCCCTGTAATGATGAAATGGTGAGCCTTTTCACCTCAACTAAACGACCAACAACTAACCTAATGGTGTAACAGGTCGCCATCTCAGAACCTCCATTACGATAGCCCGCACATAAGGAAGATTAGGAGTGTCGGCAAACGTAGGGAGGCGGCCACTTCCGACAACAGTATCGATTTCATGTTGTGCTTTGCGCATTACATCGGGGTACAAGACCATAGCAAGTATGAACACTGAGAGGGCGGCAGAGGTCTACACCAGAAAGCGTGTCAAATTTTGGACAACCGGAAGAGCGCTCTGCACGCACTGTGTCTGCACCAGCCCCACTGAAGGGCGATTATATTGAGTGCCTCTGGATGACATGATAAAAAAAATAGTCATACAACATGGATCCAGCAAGCCAAGCGGCCTCATGGTTCGACAGTCGATGTGCTTCCTGACGTTCAATGAGTGAAGATGTGAAGGAGGGTTTGTAATCTCCTTCGCGCTGAGGGCCCTCGTGAGCATTCCCGTATTCTGGTTCTGATTTTAGAGCTCACCATGGTTTTGGCAACCCCGTCATAAAATCCTTGGAACATCTCAGTATCCTTCTTGTACCATTCTAGTCCCCATCTCTTCCAGGGTGCCATCCACGTGGGCAGGTGTTTCATCACGGGGAAGATTTCGACCAGGTAAGCACCGGGAAGAACAGCTTGCATGACACGACGCATAATGTCGTTGATCCGACTTACGAGAGGGTCATCCTTCGACTCAATTGCGGGCCATCCATACACTGCAGAGAGCGTAGCTGATGCAGTAGTACTTGGAGAATCAATGAGCCCAATTAGAGGCAGAGCGGAATAATAGGCTTACCGTTTTAAGTGATCGTTCCAATGATTTGGCTCCTTTATGATATCAACCACCACGGCGGCGGCTTCTACCTCTTGCAAAGGCTTGTACTTATCAGCCGCTCGCATATTCAAGCCTTCGCGTCCTGCTTTGCGAAGTTTTTTCCAGCTTGGAGAAGTAAGATACCTTGACAGTCACAAGAAAGAGGATGATGGCGTACAGTTCACCATAGGCAATGAAGCCGATGACTACACCTCCCGTGAGGATCTCACTACCCATGATGAGTCGCGGACGAGAGCTATAGATGTTGGAGCGCCGATCTATACATATAATCCAAGATGATAACTTTCTCTATGAGAAATAGAGGAACTACTAGCCCATCAAATCGGTTGCAACTTCATGGGTATTAAGAACGATGACCCGGCTCCCGGCAAAGTTTAGTGAGAAGATGGGACCTGACACTCCTCAGCAGCGAAACTCACTGAGAGTGAAAAGAGATTACCAAACACCTCCTGCCACTCCGTGTACTTCAACCATTGGAACTTGGGGATCTGAAAGATATTTCCCAGAACAGGGAGACCACGCGGACCAGGCGGCAGAGGACCTTTCGCGTTGATCGACAATAAAACTTTGGTGAAGAGATACGCAGTAACTAAAGCCAATAGGGACTGATTGATAGACAACGAAGACAGTGGCCGAAGAGCAGTAAACATGGAGGCGAGAAGATCCATGGTGGGATGCAAAGGTGATTCTTTGTGGATATTGATATCTGACTGACAACTTTTGCCAATGGCTTTGACAAACATGTCGCAGATAATCATATGCCGGCTCTTTTGATGTGAAGAAATATATCGGTAGGACCTCGGAGACAGTTTGATGGCTCCCAGCACTCTGGCTTCGAATTTAGTAATGCTCACGCACATTATTTATGTCAGATCCGAAAAAAGAATATAGTAGATAAAATATCGGATAATATACCGGCATACATGACTTAAGTAAACTCAATCACCAGCCCAAAATATTGGACTGTTCATGTTGAGCGAGGTGCGATGTCGTAGGCGGTCCATTGTCCAAACGCTTGATTTACACCCGATCAAGCAATTCTGCTAATCCCGATGACCATTGCCATCCATCAGAAACATCGGCCAATCCCGATGACAACCATTGCCATTCATCAGAAATCAATGACCGGGCTCGGTAACGCCCAATAAACACCAAAGTCTGTCACCGGCGCCTCTAGTGAGTAACATTGGACTTGACGTGTCGCTGGCGTCAAATGATGATGGATATTGTGATTTCTAATTAGATGCCCTCAGTATGCTATAACTTCTATTAATTTCCATTGAATTTTGTTGGAAGCTGCACTGGAATTCACTATTATGTCACGGAATGTCAATGGCGGTCAACGAGAATCAGTGGCTAACAGTGATGGACTTTGATCTACTCGCCCCGCCATAAACCCAAATAATTCAAGAATGCCAGATGGGATTTCAAACTGAGTTCAACCCGCCGTTTTCTCAAGGCTTTCACGCACCCCACTTAATTACTTTTCGATTCCGGTAAATATAATGTATTTTTACTTCCAACCCAATCCCAATATGCTGCCAATGATGAAATATCAGCCTCTGCCTCTGTTGAATGTGTTTACAGCAAGGGACGTCTGGTTCTCTCTCGACTGCTCCATTAGGAATCACTGAATATCATCAAAATCCATTATCTTAGACCTATGTAGCAATGACCCACAATAACCAACAATAACCGGCAATATCCACCATTGTCCAGCGGTATCCGGTGTTGTACATTCATATCCATCAATACCTGCGTCCGCGCGCGCCTCCGCCCCTCCTTCCGCGGAAGGGGAGAGTATCGAGAGCGCTCTCCCCTTGGTTGCGGGACACGTTGATGGCTCCGGAGAATGAATCCAAAAATATCCCTCAACTCGTTGTTGGGGTCCCTTCCCCCTGCCTCGTGTCCTCCTCGAGACAGCCTTGACCCTACGACCGAAGATGATGTCCAAACGCGGAGTATGTACATATTTGCGAAGGGTGACTAAGCTTTAGACACACACAACCAAAGAAAGATCATTTTGGCACGCCATCTTGATAGTAAAGTCCTATCCCAGAACGCCTATAGGCAATGCGCGTAGATGGACTATTTAAACTTGCGCTATTACCTGTAATACTGGAATTTACCACCATGTTCAGCTGCTCCACCTTTCTGGTGAATTGCTGGATGGTCGCTCGATGGAATGCCCTATGCATAGTTCGTCTCACATGTTAGTCATATCGCATACCCCCTCTCTTTTTGTTTTGGTATCCTGACATAATCTCATAGGTATAATCGGGGCCAAATTCTACTTGGAATCGATCGAAGGGCGTTGCTCTACGCAACTAAAGAACAGCCTAGGGCAGGTTTCTATCCACGATCCTCCTCCCTGCCTGCGTCGACCAAATTTACGATCCATCAGCACTCTCCGGCCCAGCCACTATCGATCCCTGTTCTGGAGACATGGCACAGACTTGAGGAAGTGGCTGCTATGACTGAATCGTTCGTTGTTCGCGGCGCAGGATGTGCAGGTGACGGAAGTTCCGATCTCGAAATTCGCTCTCGTGAACGAGAATGGCTGTCTGGGTGTCATACATTGCACGAGGTGGGATACATTGAATGGGCGGTATGTATTTCATCCATCCGTTCGACGTTGGTTGGAAAACTAATTTTGCTCCTCTCACATGCGCAGAGTACTACCACCCAGCCAATTTTACGTGTTCTGCCCTTGACCACATTCCATACCATGCATACCACCAACGAGAGCTCCTTCCAGCATGGCATATCCCTTCTCAGCACTCTACATACCATATTGCATCTTCATCCTCGGCATACCCCATTTCTTTTCATTCCCGGTACTATCTATCAAGCCTAATGTCTTCAAAGGCACAATCCACTTCTTCAACTGCGAATCAAGGTGTCTTTTCACTGGATTCGACAAACACTTGTCCTCGGAGGTACTATCCCAGAATCCACCCGTCCGAGTCGGATACACCTGCACCCAACGCTCGTACTCCCAATGTCTTCTTACAAACGCTCCACCCTCGCCCCTTGCACCTTAGTTTCCCTCCTTTCTTGGCATCGGAGCATCGTCATATGTCAGATCTAAAGCAACCCGCGGGATCCATTTCGCAGTAGCTCGAGTCTACGGTCGCCATTTAGTTTAGGTGCTGCCGTGTTGGGAATGCCGAAGATGGCGGTGGACTATTCAGGTGGATATACATCAAGCGCGTCTGAAGCAGTGTGTGTGTTTGGTACGCGGGTAGGATGCGACGAAGATTCATGTAAACAAGACCAGGAGCAGGTTCTAGTGGGACGCTGGAAGGAGGGGTCCGAGGATATCATATATGGACATGCGAGCGCGTCGAGTCATACTGGACAGGCTATAATGGATTGGGACTCTGGGCGGGAGGTTCACCGGGTAACGCTGGTCGGAGCGACGCCATTCAAATGTGTCGGCATCAGCGTCGTCCTCTGTCCCTCCTAGCCCCCACGTTCATCTCGCGACGGTGGTACGGCTCAAGGTAGGTCCTTGCATGAATGCATGATGTGTCAATGTTCACATTTTGCCTAGGTTATCGGTGGAATTCATTATCGAGAGACCTGGAAAAACAGAACGATGGTGTCGTAGGGTACTTTTACGTCGTTTCTACATCTCTTTCATTCTCCTTTCTTCATCGTTGCTCATCATCTCGCCTATGGGTAATCTCGCCCTCTCCAACTCCTTTCAAGTTCCCTACCTATTGGTATTGCTCTCCTCGTGGTGGGGGTTTCGGTCGCGGATGCAGCATGCAGTCCACCTTCACGGTCTTGACTTCATTTTCTCAACCTTGTATGGTGGAATTCGAAGGAGATTGTGTCCACGTCATCTAACTGCATGCGCATCCCCAATAGTCATCTTCTCAGTCCGAAGATTAAATTCCACCCGTAACCCTCCGGGCTCCCCACTATGCCTCATCCATCTGTTTCCAAATCCCAAGCGCGTACAACCACAAGACCCCACGGATCGATCACGCCAGCGGCCTCGAGATTGGTTTAGTCTGTACATTGGCGTATGCATTCCATAGCCACCAGCACACGAAACAACTACATATCTCTTGTGGCAGATTCGATCCCTGGTTTCTCTGGTTTGGGCGCTTCTTGGGCACGAGCTCATTTTGAGAGATGCTACCATTTTACTCATACTTCGTGCTCACTTTCGTTCTTTCGGTGAATACTTCTTTCTGCGAATGCCCGTCTCTAGATCTCGCTTCCGTATTTTCCATCCTTCAAATAGCGAACATTTATTTGGCAGCGATGGCAATATAGAATCACCACCGTTTTGTCCAAATGCATAGGGTATCACCGATCGCTATTCTCTGCGTTCTTCGATCAGGATCCCTGCATCTACCATCCTCAAACTTTCTTTATATGCGAATCGCCAGGGTGTACAAAATTTATGCCACACCCAATGATTTTCATGCAATATCCAATATTTATGATTAAATATATCCGCGTACAAAAGAGAGTCGGTTCTGAAGAAAATATCAAGCTACTACTTGGAACTCAATTATTAAGGGGAGGCAATCCAGCGACGATTATACAGACGGTACGAAAGGTGTGATGCCCCAGATACGGGTGTGGTCTCGTGGAATGGTAATAGTTCTACGACGAACGAAACGGCCCGAATTGGAGGAGACTGGATATTGGGAGAAGCAGAAGAGTTGACCTGTGGCCAATTAATCGGATTACAATCACTTCGCACCCGCTGTTGAACAAATGTCCTTGAGAATGCTGATTGTGTAGGCCCTCACATGTAGCCGTTATCAAGGATATTACCTAGGAAATGTGGGCAAGAATACGAATGGCATAGATCGAAATTATAGAACAGAATTGAGCCTCAAGTTACATTGCGGCAAGCGTGCAGCAACAGGAACCATAAAGCGTTGGAAGTGGCATGGCAAGGGACAGATGATAAGCAGTGAGATGGAATAAAAGAACGGTGATCCATTGCTCTGCATCGTATGAGAGGGCGAAGGTTTTTTGCCCCTGGCTCGTGCATGCATCCATTATTTGCCTGAGAATGCAAAGAAATAGGAATGTATGCAATCTACGATGACATCCCATTCGTCCTCTGGAAGTGGTCGGGTATGGTTTGAGATGGTTTCGCTGGTGGATAATCTCACGCCTGTGGAACACAGAAGAAAAGGCCAGCCGATAATGCGATTAAAGTGAGGGGGAAACAATGGATCCGCAGAGAGGGAGAGTAGAGAAGTGGCTCAAGGAAACAGTAGCGCCGGCCAAGGGAGGAAGAGAGGACTCACTGTTATTGCAGAGCTCGAATGCCATTTTTGTGGTTGATACAACTTCAAATTATGGTCACCATGGGGCGTGGGGACAATAATGGCTTTCATAGGACGTGAAATATGGAGCTTTTGAATTGCACAAGCCCCGGAGAAGCATTCCTTTTGCGGATTCATCATGGAAGAGTTACTCATGGTTGATTCGTAGAGAATCCGGTGGGAAGCCTTGGGGAAATCCTCACCAATAGTGCATGCGCATTCACGGCCACCCCAGATGCACTTGCCAGTCATAGGCGTATTTATCTTGGTCGTTGCACTGTGTACACTCGTCGCTCTGGTATTCAGAGACGAGACTGCAACCATCCAAAAACTACCCGAAATACCCCTAATACCAACATCGACCCAGCAACTCGAAGTCACCGACTGCAGTCCTACCGGTTCCAATCCTCCGACATGCGTTCGGGATAAAGCCGTGAAGACTCAGGCATTCGTCTGATGTGAAAGAAGAGCGGCAAGAGATTGGGATAGAAGACCACAAGCAAATAAAATATACACCCCAAGGATTCCAACGAAAGGATCCAGCACGACCCAATGTCAATCTGATCTGATAATTTTGAAGTAAGATGGAAAATGGCCCTTCCAATGCGGATGCGCGCACAATTCACAGGTTCACCACGAATTCCTAATACACCACCGTGTGGATTGAAAATGGGAAACACATATTACGATTAGTAGACCAATAAGGACAGTGGGCCCGGGAGCATCGCGGGATAGTCTACTGAGAGGCTTTGCAAGTTGAGTAGGGAAGCTATAATTCGTGTTGTAGAGATCCGAATGGAGAACTGAGGTGCGCGGATAGAACCCCGAGGAACAATCACATCCACAGAAACGAACGAGAAGAGGCAGAAGGGGAATGCCTTTGGCATAGGATGATTTTATCAGTATCAGAATGTGTCATAGAACTGACTGAGGAAGTCCTAGTCCCAGAAATACCTTCTTAGGATGTTGCAGAATGACCTCTGCCCTCCCTGCGGGTTTTCCCGACCATTCGACAAGTTTCGTCCACCTTCCAATTGCCAAGTCGCCTCTCTCTCCACCACCACGACAACCATTCCCCCCACATCCCACCCTTCGAGGATGAGCAGCCAGGAACGCTTACCAGAAAAATTCGTCTTACATGCCGTAGCCCACTGCTTTTCGAAAAGCCGCCAAACTGCAGCCCTCTCATTCTTTTCACCGATACGCGCTGCTGCCCAGTGCGTTGGGTTGAGGATGATATGCTGGTTATACACTTCGGCGGCTTTTCCATGAGCACAGTGACTCTCGAAAAGCATTCTTTCTCTTGAATCACTTTCCGCTGTCTTCCTCATGTCGGCCCCTCCAGTTGGAGGCAATTCGACGGATGCTGCTCAAGAGTTGAAGGCAATCGAAGAAGCTGAAAGCTCGCCCGCACCCGTGCCGTCTTCTAATGCCAACAACCTCAGGGATGAATTTGAGAACCTTCACGTCGAGGATGGTCCCTGTTTTTTCACCACTCGCGACTCGGCCATGCTTCAAAAAGGCACAGGCGCTTTTGCCGCTCGTGAATTCCACATAGGGGACTTGATTCTGTCCCAAAAGCCAACAATTGTCATCCGGAAAAGTTGCATCTGAACAACGCAAGTTCAATTCCATTGAGGCCGAGATCCGAAACCTTTCTCCTGGCCATTTAAATCACTTTCTCTCTCTCCACAACTCGCATGCTGAGTGTTCGTGTTTTCCCAATCTGGCGCTCGGGATATACAGCACGAACTCATTCGCTCTTAATACTGACAACTCCGGAATCTGTTTGATGGCCTCGAGGTTCAACCATTCGTGCTCTCCCAATGCTCGGGACGCATTCAACGCCAACACCGGCGAGTTTAGAACCTATGCTTTGGGCCGCATTATCGTTGGAGAGGAAATTTTCATCACATACATCTCTGGAAGACGAGTGTACGGCAACACACGTCGATTCAGACAGAATCTCCTGAGCGCTCAAGACCATTTCACATGTATATGTACCGTTTGTTCTCTCCCAGAGGTTGAATCCAAGATGAGCGACGCCAGGCGGGTAAAGCTCAACCATCTCTGGGAGAGCATCACCCACTTTTCTCCCACGCAGGGAATGCAGCGTCTGAGGGTAATCGTTGAGGGAATTCATTTGCTCAAGGAGGAAGGATACCTCGCAGACGCGGATGATTTTGTGAATGATGCTGGGATCGTGTGTGCCTACCACTCCGATTGGGTCTCAGCCAAGTATTGGGCACACTTCACGTATCAGACAAGAGTTGCTGAATTTGGGGAGGATAGTCCGAGAGCCGCGGAGGTTCGTGGGGCGTATTTTAAACCCGAAGTCAATTCCGATGGCTGGAAAAGGACCTTCTAAGAAGTTTACCGAGATTCGAGTATAAATGCATGGTGAGAGTGACATTAGCACGATTACATTACAACATTGAATGATAGACTGTGAGTGGTTGAGGATGAGTGTGAAGAAGAAGAACCGGGGATGGGAATCGGTTGAATCGAACCACGCACCTGAGTAGAGCGCGATAAGGATTTCCATAACCAGGCGTTGAAAATAATAGATATTCCCCTGCTTTTATGTAAGTCAGAGAAGGGTAGGGTTTCGGTGGGGCGAGTACAAGGCTGAAGGCAAAGAAGAACGCCACGTGACTCGTAGGCTTAGCGCAAGGGAAAAAAAAAATCGGTCCACTTCACTCTCTTGCCATCGACGTTCTCCTCTCGAATCCATTTACATGCTCTTGATCAGCATTCCTCTTGTTCCAAGGAAATTTTTTCAAGGCAATGTAATGCATAGATTCTACTACTTGGAACTCTGCACCAAGGACCTCCTTTTTCCTGGTAGGAACTTGAAGTTCTCATAGGTATGATTTCACATCCTCGTTTGCCGCCCTCCCCCTTCCCCGCCTTTCTTGTCGTGGCATTACGCACCTGCTTATTTTCTAGTTACACATCAGTGCTCAGTTCTTGCTTTGTTGTGTTTCCTGTTTCTCCAACCGCTGTACTGGGCCCAGTTTCTTATCGTGTTCGCTTCAACGGTTGGTCGATTACTTGGAGAATTCATTCAAGGGGAGAACAGGCTAAACTGGTGGGCGGGCTTCATATAATGCTGCCTCGGTGCATGACCACTCGAAGCTCGAGATGTCAGTGGTGTAGAGGGTGACTAGTTGGCGTCTTTGATTGTTGGCAGGATCCTAAAGGGGAAGATGCCTCCCAGACTGATTGAAGCTGTGTTCGTGGGCTGGAATTTGTTCTGCATCTCCGCTCGTTCTGCATTATTGAGCGGACTTTCGTACATCATGTGACACGAAGTGGGCAGCGTACGACCTCGGTGTTTGTTGTGGATTATTCTCGGAAGGAGGCCCTTGT
>Ga0307517_10003554_pt1 | contig 24209 bp, 13 predicted proteins | sample 23_EM_MG_FD_194515 | JGI IMG/M metagenome (GOLD analysis project Ga0307517, IMG submission 194515) | Populus trichocarpa ectomycorrhiza microbial communities from riparian zone in the Pacific Northwest, United States - 23_EM | ecosystem: Host-associated > Plants > Roots > Unclassified | place... | reverse complement strand
AATAACAAAAAATAAGAACCTGGGCCAAAATGTTTTGCACTTGAGCTTGTTGGTTTTCATTTCACTCCTTCTCTTGCTATTTTTGTGTCCCTCATTATTATTTGAGGAATAAAAGGAATTCCAAAACTATGGATTTGAGAAAAGTACACGTTTTCTTATCATTAAAAGTTCTGTGTACATACAGCTTAATTATATAGCATTACAGCAACAAAGAAATTTGATTCACTTTTACAAAATCAAACTTGAAAGATTGTTGATTTGCCACCGGGTGCAATACCTATTGGTTACAAATGAAGGTTTAAAAAAATTCCTAATAGTTCTATAGATAAATACAAAGCAAGATTAGTTGTAAAAAGTTTTACTCAAAAAAAAAATATGGATTATTTTGATATCTTTTCATTTGTAATTAGAATTTTTTCGATTCGTATTTTAATTGCTTTAGCTTATATTCATAACCTTTTAAGACATCAAATGAATGTTAAAACTGCTTTTCTAAATGGTAATCTAGAAGAAGAGATAAATATGTTACAACCTTAAGGTTGTACAATTTTTAGACAAAAAAATAAAGTTTGTAAGTTGAAAAATTATTATACAGCTTAAAGAAAGCTCCTAAACTATGGCATGAGAAATTTGATCAAGTTATTTTAAATGATGGTTTTTCTCCAATTAGTGTGAATAAATAAATGTATACTAAGTCTATTGATAATGAATACATAATCATTAGTTTATATGTAGATGATATGCTTATTTTTTGTACTAGCATGAATGTCATGCATAACACTAAACATTTCTTAACCTTTAAATTTAATATGAAAGATATGGATGAAGTTAGTGTAATATTGGATATTAAAATTATAAGGAGAGACAATGGTATAATGTTAACACAAAAACATTATGTAGAGAAACTTTTCAAAAAGTTTGGTCACTTTAATATGACACTTATGAGTACTCCTTATGATGCTAGCACTTAATTAAAGAAAAACAAAGGTAAAGTTATTACTTGGCTTAAGTAGATATACACATAATCTCAATCATGAGCATTGAACGGAAATAGTCCAACTAATAAAATATTTGAGAGGTATCATGGACTATGATATTATAGATATTGGATTTCTCATTGTACTAGAAGTATACAACGATACTAACTTGATTTCAGATTCAAATGAGATTAAATCCACTAGTTGTTATATCTTTGTTCTTGGTGGTGGTGCAGGGTCTTGGAAATCATCCAAGCAAAATTTAATCGTTTGATTTACCACAAAGTCAAAATTTATAGCTTCAGAATCAGTAGGAAATGAAGCTGATTGGTTGAGGAACTTTTTAACTGAAATTCCATTGGAAATAAAACCAACACCTTCTATATCAATGAATTGTGATTGCTAAGCAACAATATCCATTGCTAAGAATAAATCTTTCAACGGTAAAAATCAACATTTTCAATTAAGACATGATGTGTAAAGCAGCTGCTAAAAGATGGAATTACTTCAATTGATTATGTAAAGTCAGAAATGAATTTGGTCAATCCTCTAACTAAACCACTTTGTAGAAAAATGATATTAGAAACATCGAGAGGAATTGGACTAATGCTTAAATGAGAAATCAAAATGATGGTAACTCAACCTATATGATTAGAGACCTCATAAATTAGATTCATATGGGTAATAACAAAGTCATTTGTGATTTTGTAGCATTATAAAACAAGTCTTTTTCTATGATGTGAGAATAGTGCTAGTTTACAATTAAAAAGGGGATGAACTACAAAGTTCTTAATGAGTTCCATATTTCTTATGGATAGTGTTCAAATTGCAGTGAACACTTAATAAAATCACCTATATGAGTGTGGAGTGGGTCGCTCCTATGAAATACTATCAAAATCTCTAGAGCACTCATGAACAATCAGGCGCGCGCATGGCCTTTTAAGCACAAAACCAAGTCAAACAACAAGAAATTGTGGGGGTATAATGTGATTAGTGAGATACCTAACTTACAATATGAATTTTTGGTTCATATAAGTTAAAAATTTCACCAATAATTTTATAAGTTAAATCTCATTCTTTATATGATCTGGTTCATAGTCCAAAAGACACTAGGTTAGATGCATTACACTCAATAGATAGAATTTCAGCAAGTTTTTTTTCTTATTCCAAAAATCTTTTGAAATATATAGGGGATTGTTGTAAATAATGAAGACTGTTTCAAAAGTTATTATCCCACATTAAAAAAACACAATTGTTTTCTTATGAGAATAAAGTATACATAGGGCTTCTTATCTCATATTGAAAAAATAAAACATTCAACTAGCGTTTATATAGTAAATTTTGATATGGGATAGTAACCAATGAGAAAATGGTAGTGGACTCGCACGCATAATGTTGAGCCGAGCAAGAGGAAAACCGATTATTGCCCCCTTGCACGTGAGGCAGTACCTATACATTTTAAACCTTTTATCTCCAGCAATAATTTGTTCTTTGACCCTTAAACTGAAACAATAATTTTCTAGGAATTAATTTTTGTAAAAGTCATATAACAACCATAATTTTTAAACACTATGCATTAATTTTTATTATTGTTATATAACAACTATTTTTCTAACAATTCTTTTATTTTAAAAAAAATTGTTCTTTACAAATGCTCTTTAATTCTGTTATTTATTTTCTTCTTTGCTATTACAAGCTAACAACCTATATAAGGACCATACACTCTATGAATAACAAAAAATAAGAACCTGAGCCAGAATTTTTTACACTTGAACTTGTTGGTTTTCATTTCACTTCTTCTCTTGCTATTTCTGCATCCCTCATTATTTTTTAAGGAAGAACCTATTAAATCTTAGGGGATAACCTTTTCTTGAGGAAATATCCTTAAGGACAGTATCTATACACGTCTCGAGTTTTGTTTGCTATTTTATTTTTTTATGTTCTTCGTTCCTGATTTTAATTCTAACAATTATTGTTCACAATTTCATAGATCACTATGGATTGGTGCAGTAATTATTTTTAAAAAAATTCAATTTGATCCTCGAACTTTTATTTTGAATCATTTAGTCCTTTTGAGCCCAAATTAGCTCTCAATTATATTTTTTTTTTAGGGAAGGTTGAATTCAAAGACATATGACTTAAGTTAAGAAACAAATAGGTGAAACAAGTGGCATGGAAGCTTTGAAATTTGTCGTAAAAGCTCATTTTTTCACTCCATCTTTTAGCTCTTAGGTAACTGATTCCTTTAGTTTTCAAAAATTCAATTTTTGTACCAAATTTTATTTTTTTATTTTTTCAATTTTTTTTGTGGGAGGAGACAGAAGGACTCGCTGGATTCCAGTGTTGCGAGAGAAAGTTATCATTGGTAACGATTCTGATCACTAAAATGGTCGATTTGTATGTCAAATGATACCATATGATGAGAGGAGTTCAAACTAGGTGTGGTTTTTTTTTTTTGTACTTTGAAAGTGCGTCTAAAAAACATATCGAAACTTTGGGAAGATTTTTTTGTTTCAAGTTGATTTTGGGTTTTGAGTTGTTTTTTGGCTTTTTTTTTTAGGTAATAGATTGGTTTAACAAGGTTTTTGGAATGCTTTCATATTGTTTTAGTCAAAATGAGTTGAAAATGGGTTTCTGGGTGAAAACAACATGAACACTATTTTTCTGACCACCACAATAAATGAAAACCTAAGAATCCAAATGACGCATTATCTATGATTTTTCAAAAGAAATTGGGCTCCCTATTGACTTAAAAAATAAAAATAAAAGGCCCTTGTGTGAGACATTTCTTGATGGGTCAAGCGCTTGGCCTGGCTTACCAGGCCAAGTAGCACCTAACCTCATTCTTTTCTGTTTTTTTTTTTAATTAATATTTTTTGATATGTTTTTTTTTTTTACATAATTTTTAAGTTTATGTTTTAATTAATACCCTTTCTTTGTGATTTTTTTGACTTATTTAGATTTTTTTTGAATGGCGATAAATTTTTTATTATATTGGGTATATTTAATTTTTAAAGATGTCAATATGATTCATATGTAATTTTTTTATTTTATATAGATTAAATTTATTTTTTAAAATTAAACATGTTTTATTTTTTTCTCATATTTTTAATATGTGCAGCCTTAGATAGTATTTTTTTTTTCCTTTGATTTTATTCAATAAATTTCATAGTATTTTTTCCTTTTATTTTACACAATCAGGTAAATGATCCGTATTGAATATCTTTATCTACATTTGTCTCTCAATTTTATTTAGTTTTGTTTTATTTATCGTCACTTTTTTTTCCTATTAAATTATCCTGATCTCATGATATAGGAAGCATGATAGACATGACCTGGACATATCTTATGTCGAGGTCACGAGTTTCACGTGATAGCTCAGCTTTGTCTAGGGCAATTTTTTTTATTTGTTGTTGTTACCATATTTTTTATTGTATTATTAAATTCATCAAGATTTAACCTAGTTATCGAATTTCTCTAACTTCTTTAAAAACATAATTGTCTCGTAATTTTTTTTGTTAAAAAAAAAATTAGTTTGACCTACAACATTGCGCGAGCCACCAATCTAATATTATAAACTAAAAGAGATAGAGGTTTTACTGTAGCGTTTTTATTGTCCATCGTCATCCCCTCTTATATCATTGTAGTGAATTTTTACTGTAGTAAATTTTTTGAAAATTTTCAATTTGGTCCTCTAACATTTATTATGAACAATTAAGCCCTATTCAGCCCAAATTAAAACCCAATTGCATTTATGTTTTTTTTTTTTTTGGAAGGAAGGTTGAAAATTTGAATTGAAAGACAGTGGACTGAAGTGAAAAAAAATGAGTAAAATAGGTGGCGTCTTTTAAATTTGCAAATTTCATTTTAGTCCCCCATCTTTTAGTATCAAACTTCATTTTCCTTTTTTTTTAGTTTTTTTAGGACAAAGAGTGGGTCGACAGATTCTAGTGTAGAGGGAGAAATTTGTTGTTAGCAATGATTTTGGCCACTAAAACATATGATGAGGGGAGTTAAAATTAGGTGTTGTTTTACCTTGAAAACACCTAAAAATAGTTTTGAGGTCAGGAAGATTTTTTGTTTCGGGTTGATTTCAGGTTTTAGGGTTATTTTTGTGTTTTTAGAGACAAAAAGTGGGTCGACAGATTCTAGTGTAGAGGGAGAAATTTGTTGTTAGCAATGATTTTGGCCACTAAAACATATGATGAGGGGAGTTAAAATTAGGTGTTGTTTTACCTTGAAAACACCTGAAAATAGTTTTGAGGTCAGGAAGATTTTTTGTTTTGGGTTGATTTCAGGTTTTAGGGTTATTTTTGTGTTTTTAGAGACCATAAATTGGCTCAACAATGTTTCTACGGTGTCCTAGATATTTTAAGTAAAAAATGGATTGAAATGAGTTTTTAGGTCAAAAGAACAACAACCTTGTTTTTTTGGCCACCCAGTTGCCAGATTGTAGGATGTGTCGTATTTTGTTTTCAAACAATTAGGGCAGACGAGCAAATAGACAAACGATATGTTGTCTGTCCCATTAACTTAAGAAAAAAATTTAAAGGCCCGCGCACAAGCCTTTTCTTGCTCTACCAAACGCTTGGCCTGGCTTACCATGCCTAGTAACGACCTCATTCCTTCTTTTTTTAATTTTGAATTCTTTTAATTAATGCTTTTTTATGTATTTTTTAAAATAATTTTTAAATTTATGTTTTAATTAATACTCATTCTCTATAAATTTTTGGTCTTATTTAGCCTTCTTTAAATAATGATTATATATTTTATTATATTTAGTGTATTTAGTTTTTAAAATTGATGATATGATTCATCTGTAATTTTTATATATTTTTTATATAGATTAGATATTTATTTTTTATAATATTTTTAATATATGCAACCTTGCATAACATTTTTTTTATTCAATAAATTTTATGTGTGTCTATTTCTATTACAAATTGATTTAAATAAAAATATGTTTTTAACACAATCACGTAAATGACTCATGTTGTGATATTAAATACCTTAATCTACATTTGTCTCTCAATTTTTCCATTATATTTTTATTTATCGTTAATAACATTTTTCATTTATTTACACAATGGTTTGTGATTTATATAATTTGATGCTTGCATAAGTTTTTTTATTTTTATTTATGATTTTTTAATGTAAAAAGCTGTTGAAAAATTCTACATATTTAATTTTTAACACGGATTGGTTTTTTTAGTTTCACGTTTCAATTAATTTTTATCACGGATTGGTTTTTTTAGTTTCACGTTTCAATCCAAGTTAATAATGCATTGTTTTTTTTTTTATTTTAATCCTCATTCTTTTGATTTTTTGACTTTTTCTTAATAGACTATTGAATATTATTTTAAAGACTACTCAACACAACTACATGCTGATGGAAGGCAGCATGGGTGGGATTATGGGAACCAAATTAATGGACGATTGCATGGATCCTCATCTTCCTTTCAGAAAATTTTGCCGCACTTATGAAATTATCCTTCTCAAAATATTTTCTTCATTGCCACACTTAATGGTGTTTCTGGAATAAATGTACTTGATTGATCATTTTTCAGAAATATATGAGAACTCAAACAGAAAAAATGGAAATATAATAACTCAAGTGGAAATCCGACAAAATACGTGCACTGCATTGGTAACCATCTCTTCCCTAATCTCCTCTCTTTTTCGTCTAATATATTTTGCAATATTCAAGATCGGGATCAAGATCAACCACAAGAATTTCAACTCTAGACCATAAAAAAAAGCCTGGCTTGCTATCTTCAGGTGAAGGGAAAATATAGCAATGTATACGAGTAAAAGCATCTTCAAGGCTAAATTGTTAATAGCTTGCTAGCTTTTTTAGGAATATATATATAGAAATAGCTTTTACGGGAGAGAGGAGGTATTTTGGCTATGCTTTTACCTCCTGAGTTGGAGATGTCCTGACATATCAGTCACGAGATCAAAAGATAACATGTTATCGGCAAACATTTATGATAACTGTCTCAAATTTTGATTAGAAAACATTGGCAAAAACAAATGTCAAACAAGTGCCAGCACCAACAAAGGGATTGCTGCCTTATATCTCAATATGGAACAGTCTTGCCTTCTTAAGAAACTCTACCATACCTGCAACTGAACCAATTCCAGAGACGACAGTTACAATCAAGCACACGAACCCTAAGGCTTGGAGACCAAACCAATGGCAGCTTCCTCTCTTGATCTTGGCCTGCACTATGTACATGCTTATCGGAAAGTAGACTGTTAATGGCCAGAAGGAAACTGAGCCGAGAAGACCGAGAATTGCATTGAAAAATGGAAACATCATTGCAACTGCAGTTGTGATAACAACGAAGATTGGGCGTAGAAACAACCTGTTTATAGTCAAGTGAAGGGAACCTTTTCTCGAGCATGGGAATCTGATGGTGTAGATTTTGTTGAAAGATGATGTTGGCCATCTTGACCCAATCCATTTTTCATTGATAGCAAAAAGTGGTTGAGCATACACCTGCGAAGAGCAATGACAACAAAATTTGGACTGAAATCAAACATCATGCGAGGTGGCAAGTTTAATAATCCATTCAAAGAAAATGAAAGAAACCAAAGTACTTGAATATTCAGGATGACTGGCGTACATAAATTTCTCAATAATTTTCATGAAAATGGATCTTTCTACAATTGTCAGAATGGACAGAGAGCATGTACCGAATATCCAAATATAAAAACCATATGGTGTCATTTCATGAAATTATTGATTTCAAGTAAATCCATGTTAAATAAGTTTTCAAGAATCTGTTCAGAAATGATTAACTGCGATCAAAATTTACCAGCTTTACGGTTTCAGCTGATATTGAAAACACATGCACCTAGAAAGGAAATTTTCAATCCATTATCAAAAAGATACAAAGTATAGTCAAGTATCCTTCATACCATGTATGTAAAAGTGCAACTTTCAGGACAGAACGGATCCAGTTCAGACATGAAATTCAGCTAAGAGAAGAAATATGTAGCCAATAATTAGATGGTGTAAATTAAGGCGTCGTCGCAATGCTGGAAATCCAGTGACTTTAAGCAATTTGCTTCCTTGTAATTTTGAAAATATCTCAAAGTTGTTCACTATACCCACAAGTGCATTGGACAAAAACTAATATTAAGAAAGGCTAGCATAGACTTTAACAGGCTTAAGGCTTAAGGCTACCTTAGTTAGCAGCAAAGCTTCAAATCAATAACAGAGATAAATTTGTTGCATCAAGCATGGGATATTTTGTGCATTACAACATAATTTTAGCCACTTGGATCCTACAAATTATAGCAGAATAATTGTAAAGAAAATAGTCTGCCTCTATATACAAAAAATAGATCATTGATGCAAGAAAATAACTAAAATGCTAATTTTTATTTATAAATAATTCTGTTTGGTGCATTAGGAGAACTTAAAATTAATAACCAAATTGTGCAACTACATGTCACTGCGTAGAATGTGATAACATCAGCTTTACATTCAATCAACCTAGATGCAATTGAAGTCTTGACACTTGAATGTGAATAGCCTCCACCAGTAACTTGCATAATAAAGAGGGAAAGTACTATTGAATTTCAACGAAATGTGAAGCATCATAACTGCAAAGGCCAATTCGTGTAGTTGTTTTGCAAGCAAGTGTGAGCACATATACATGACAAGGAGGGATTGAGCACGGATATACCTGATAGGCCCCAATTAGATGTATAATTACAGCAATGTTGGCCATGTCAACAAGCCAAAATGGTTCATAAAATCCGGAGAGAATATTTCCAGGAACATCATTTCCAAATGCGGCATAACCAATGCATCCCAGAGAAATGTAAAAGAATGCTGTCCCAACAACAACATACATTGATACTCTCTTCATCACTTTATTTTCTGGTGGAACTGACTTCAGGGTATCCTTTAGGAAATTGGTTTATATAATCAGGATGGGTAATTGTTGAAAATGACTATAAGAAATGAAAAACAATTTTAGGTTAAAGTGCAAAACCTGAATTTCTAGGAGTAGCATGCAGTAAGTATAGGCCAAAGCAATGTTTCCAAGAGCTTGAAAAGCTTGCCAAAATCTTTCTGACGTAGCTTCAGTATTTACCACCATCGCTACCATGAGACTTCCTTTAAACTCATGGTTTGAGGATAGTTTAGCAGTAGATAGACATAATGCTATGAGCGCATATGCAAATGATGTGACTGATGCAATTACTGAAAGGATTGCCACTTTTTCCAAGTTTGGGCATTGAGATAGAAATATTTCTATTGCTCCGTATATAAGCATATAGAGATTTCCTGACACTCCACATTTTGCATTATGTCCCTTGTCATGAAAACAAGTTGACCTCTTTACAGACCTATTCAGAAGATGAAACAGAAGCATTAGCTACAACATCTTAAGCACTTGCACACAGTTGAATAAGAAGGAATGTCTTATGCTCAATTCATGGGTATCACATACACGTGAAACTTTTAAGATTGTGATGTTCAGAAATAAATTGTTTAGGCTTATGCAGCAAAGCTGTAGATGCACTAGAAGAGAGTTCAAGAACTACAATATACCAACACACAATCAAGAATAAATTGCAACAGATCAATGTATTTTATCAAAAACGTTTTTTGAAGCAACTCACGCTATGCTAATGGCAGTTGTAACTGTGTAGCCAATCATTGTTCCCCATAATATTGAATACTGCAATATTCCACAAATAAGTTCACTCTTAGGACCTGCACAAACCGAAAGTAATTACTGTTTGACATATAATACATGACAAGCCATGATTTCAGGTGGAAAGTATAGAACCCTGATATTTTGTGAAACTTTTACTTTGTGCCTTGTATTACTGTGGTTATTGTGGTCCACTCAAGTCTTCTACAGGTTATGGACAATAAGAATGGAAATAAACAGAAAATCGAAGTGATTTATATTAATTACATTTTATAAAAAGGAATATATGCATATAAAACAATTTATTTTGGGAATCATTATAACAATGCACATTAAAAGGATAGATACATACCTAAAAGTTCTCTCACAGCATGAATGTACGTATAGTTTCTTTTTCCAGTTACTGGATCTGGTGTTCTATAGCAATCACATAGAAGAGAGGCAATATAGTATGTAACAATGGCAAAGAAGACGAGGACGAAGGGGCCAAGGATCCAACCCAATTGAGCAACACTCCAAGGCAATGCTAATATGCCAGCACCAACAACAGCCGTAAAAGCATGGGCTGTAGCAGTCCACAAGGTACCTAAATCACAATGAAACACGGTAAGTGATTGTCATAACCTGAACATTATATAAGAAATAGAGAATGTGAAAAGGTAAAAGTATATGCATTTTTTTGTTAGCCGCGTGTCATATAAATGAGCATATTTCTAGGTCAGCCCTCATTGAAGTATCATCTCATGTGTCTCAAGTGTCTGAAGGTTCTCTTAATTTGGGTCAGCCTATTATTTTGTGCGAATATGATTCTAGTTGTTATTCATCAAATGAAGCCACTAGTACGTGCTCTTACTAGTTGCAGGTTAATCCTGATTATACTATATTCTATGACATGTTACCTGATTACACTAGCCAAAACAAGTGGGCATCATTTGCAGAAATTAACATGTTATTACCGCAAAACAAGAAGTCATTGATCCCAGATGACGTTTCTAACATGGAACATAAGTAAAATTACATGATAAATCATGAAGTGGAGATGATGTTCGACTGATACGGGATGCTTATTTTTTTATGTTCACATTGACATGATATTCAATTAATATACGATCCTCAAAATTTGGGAAGCGAATAGGTGGAGCAAATATCAAATTCTCACTCCATATGGACTATATCTTGATCTACCAAGACAAATGGTGCTTGTATCCTGTAGTTGGATCAACATAATCCATTGCTGTGGACCAAATTCCCATAGTTTCTCAAGTGACCATTCATTGCTTCCAGCAACTTGTATAGCTCTTTAACTTTTGGATGTGCTTTTTCACCCTTGCGGAATTCATGAACCAGACCATCAACTTCAATTGAACTACACCCTGGAGTCTTTTTTATGTTTCTTTCTTTCATGGCCTTTCTCCATTTCAAAGCATCTCTCCATCTATTTGCAGAGGAATACATGTTCGACATGAGTGTATATGCACCATCTTTCCGGGGCTCCACCTCTAGGAGTTTTTCCATTACACTTTCCCCAAGCTCAACCTTCGCATGCATCTTGCAAGCTCCTAGTAGTGCCCCCCAAACAAAAGCATCAGGAGCAATTGGCATATTCTGTATGAACTCTTGTGCCTCACTTATTAGTCCAGCACGACCCAAAAGGTCAACCATACAACCATAGTGCTCTGCTTGAGGTTCTAGGTTGTAGACCTTGGACATGTCCTCAAAATATCTCCGTCCTTCTTTCACCAACCCTGCATGACTACACGCGGAAAGAACACCCACGAATGTTACTTCATCAGGTTTTATGCCTGTTCTGGGCATTTCAGAGAAGATAGATAGCGCACTCTCTACTTCCCCGTGCATTGCCAAGCCTACAATCATTGCAGTATACGAATAAACATCTCTTAATTTCATGGCTTGGAACACTCTCAAGGCTTGATCGATGCTTCCACTCTTTGCATACATATCCACAAGAGCGTTCCCAATAAACCCATCTGCCCTTAGGTGACTTTTATCTATATAAGCATGAACCCACTTTCCAAGATCAAGCATTCCAAGATTTGCACAAGAATTCAACACAGCAACCAAAGTGACATCATCTGGTTTCAATCCCACCTTTTGCATCCGCCTAAATACATCCAATGCCTCTTTAAATTGTCCTTGCTGAGCTAGACCAGATATCATTGAATTCCAAGAAACTACATTTTTAACAGGCATCTTATCAAACATGTGCCTAGCAAAACCAGCTTCCCCACATTTTAAGTACATGTCCACCAATGCATTGCCAAGGAAAACATCCGAATCAACATTCACCTTAAGGTGAACCATATATTCATGGATTTTCCTACCCAAACTCAAGTCTCCCAGCTTGGAGCACGCGGAAAGAACAACAACTAAAATCATATTGTCCGGTCTTAAATTTGCTTGGCACATCCGAAAGAAAGCCGAAACGGCATCTATTGGAAATCCCATCTTGAGATATGCTTGAATGAGCGCGGTCCACGAGACCAGGTCCCTAACAGGACCTTGCTCAAACAGCTTCTCGACAACGTCGAGCATTCCGCAGACAGCATAAAGCCTCATAAGAGTGTTATTAACATACACATTTTCCATGAAAAACATTTTAATACAATGAGCATGAATCTGCTGACCTTCCCAAAGAGCCAAAGAATGGGAGCATGCCTTAAGAACAAAGGGGATAGTGTACGTATCAGGAATAATGCCCTTTATCAGCATTTCCTGATACAAGTGAAAAGATTGCATAGAAGTTGATGACATGCGTTGGATTAAGGCATTGTAAGCATAGACATCAGGTTTATCCCATTGCTTAACAAGAGAGTGAGCATAGTTAAGGTTTTTGTCATTTGGGGGGCTAAGGAAATGGTTTAGTTGTAAGAGTGAGTAGATGAGTTTTTTAGCATAAATGTGGTGAGTTTGAGACCTTGGTGTTTTGATGATGAAGGCATGGATTTGTTTGAGCTGTGATACAGATTTACAATAATGGAGTTTAGAAAGAAGAGATAATTCTTGTTGGGAAGAAATAGAATTAGGGTTGTTCTGGGGTTGTGGCGTTTTCGAAGCTGAGTAAATAGTAGTGGTGGTGGTGGGTTGTGACAGTGTTGTTGCAATTCTCATTTTTCCGGGAGCCGAGGAGGCTGTGGCTGCACTTCTTCTTGATAAGATGATATAATGCAATTGCGACCAAGTTTTAATTTTATTTATTTTTTTTTAATTTTAAATTATTTTTATTTTAAATTAATTTTTTTAATAATTTTATTTTATTATATATAAAAAAAAAATCATTTTAATACTTTTTTAAATAAAAAAATCTTAAAAAACAATCGGTACGAAACACCATTTAAAGTCAACTAATTTTGCTGCGGGCCACAAGGCCTGTACTCACTGGATCCTGGCCTATATCTTGTAAGGGGCCTTAAGCCCTGTATGGTGGACTAGTTGGGCCCAGCCTAAGGAGTTAGATCTGAAATCAAAATATACACCAGCCCAATAAGGCAATGATAACTTTATGAGTTAGCACCCGCTCTGAATTTTGTTTATGAAAAAAGAATGATAAAAAAAAAAAATCCAATTTTAAATTTTCGAGTGAGAAAAGCGTGACAACTCTGTAACAGAAATAAAAAGGCAGGGTGAAAAGGGGAAACAGAGAATCTTCCGCTAGGGTTTGTGATGCAGTTCTTCAAAAGGGGAAAACAGTCAAGTCACCAATTTGTCGACATGAAACTGATCTCCTCAGAACGAAGAGAAGAAAAAGGCCAGAACACATGGAAATATCAACCTCTATCCATGAAAATGAGCGATAAGAAAAAAGAACAGAGAAACCACAGGGACATGCGGAGACTACTTGATGAAAATGGTGATGAAAGATGGTGGTACCTGTTCTAACGCGTCCATCATCCCCTGCATCCATCGCCATTTCCATTGAACCAGTCCAGCCACGAACAAGCGAAAGAGGAAGTGAAAGAAGGAAATGAGAGAGATGGGAAGAGTAGAGTGCGTGCAGAAGGGTGCAGGCTTGTTGATGAAATAGCACAGGGAGGGAGAGACTGCGCTGTGGCCTGTGCCTCGTGGCTTGTGGAGGAGGTGTTTTAGAAGTGAATGTTATTTATACATGGAGCCCACGGAAAGAGAGTCGAAGGAGGTCTAGTTAGCAAATAACACCTGCTCACTGTTGCTGAATTTAGGGTTGCAACTCATATTTTTATTTGAAAATATATTAAAATAATATTTTTTATTTTTAAAAAACTATTTTTAATTTCAGTATATTAAAATAATTTAAAAATATTAAGAAAGATATTAATTTGAAATAAATAAAAAAACAAAAATAGCTGCGCTTAATTAGTAAGATACTGTATTTGGTATCTCTCCAATTTATAACACCATGCATAGAAACAATATGCATGCATGGTGATGCCAGGTGGTCGTCGCTGCTCGTTCCTTCTTCCAATTAATTACCACAGCACAGAATTCGAGAGTGTGTTTTTGGTTGTATTATACCCCCAGCCAAACAAGACTGATAGTGTTTCTAAACGTGGTTGTAATTATTTTTTAAAATATTTTTTATTTTAAAATTTATTAAAATAATATTTTTTATTTTTTAAAAATTATTTTTTAAATTAGTACATTAAAATAATTTAAAAACATCAAAAATATATTAATTTAAAATAAAAAAATTCAAAATATTTCAAAAATATTTTCCAAAAGCAGTGCAAACACTGTCTATAAAAGAAAATATGACCATGTTCAATGAACCTAAATTGCTCTGCTCTCTCCCTGTTTTGCTTCCCAATAAAATGCGCTCTCTTTTTCCCATTATCTCCATGCATACTCTCGAGTGTCATTTCTCCTTGTGGAGGTAGTTTTTTGTGCCAGGTTTCTCCCATTAATCCGTGCGGCTCCATGCTAGATGTGCCTCATTCTAAGAAAAAAATTAATAATAAAAATTAATACTTTTGAAATTTCGTGATAGAGTTTTATTTTTAAGATTTCCTTTAGATCCAATACATTTCAAAATATATTTTTTATTATTATTATTAAAATGAATGTTCAGGTCAGTTTGCATCCACATCAACTATTCACGAGCTTTGAAGTTAATAATTATATAACTCTTCAGTGATTATTATATTAACAATTACCGAATGATTATATTAAGTGGATGGGTATTTAAACAAACAGCATTAATTACTCAATTATCATTTCTTCTTAATTAATGCTGGTAAATTTTGAATTCAAAAAATAAGGAAATCTTTTTTATCTTTAACTCTATCTCTATAGGAATAAAGAGAAAATGATAATTTCTTTCCTGGGATTCTTAAATTCATTTTAAATAATTAATTTAATTTTTAAATTGTGAAACTTTTATCAGCTCTAGAGTAGTGATTGTTGAACTTTTATGTTTCATTAAATCAATGTGTTTCATTTATTGGACTGAAATAAAATCCATCACAAAATCAAATCATCTTTTGAAGAAGTATTATCATTAGAAAACAAATTATTAAATAATTAGTTAGTGTTGAAATCTCCAAACTAAATACCCAAGAAATAATTATTTTAAAAATTAAAATCATTGATTATTCAAAGTTCAAACAGAGTTTTTTGTCTTTTTATTTTTTTAATAACAGTGAAATTACTGTATTGCTCTTAAAAAATAAACAATTAGAATTTTTTGTCTAGAGGTCGTCTGGTAATTTCAATTTTATCATGAGCAGTTAAATTACACAGATACCCTTTATCATATAAATTTGTTAGTCTTAGTTTTAGGGACATGATTGTCATTTTCTAATGGTTTTTTTGTATTATTTTTTAGTCCTAAGGGTATTTATGTTTTTCTATAGTTTTATGAACAATTGAATTACTTTATTACCCTTACCCTTTAATATTTTTTTGCCTTGACTCAAGGGCTTGGTTGTAATTTCATAAGGGTTTTTTTTTTGTTATTGTTGTTTAGTCATAGGAGCATTTTTTGTTTTGTGCACATAAAAAAAAAAAAAAAGGTTTGTGCCGCGTGCCTTGGACGCGTCAATTGCTTTGCCGCCTTCGAGCAGCCCATGCTACTGACTACAGTGGTTGAAATCAAGCTTTCACCACATCATTTGATGCGTCCCGACGTCATTTTCCTTTCTGGGTGGTGTGTGTATGGTAGTGAAGTCTAGTTTGATGCTAATTGGCTTTTTTTTCCTCTTTTTTTTCCTTATCTTTCTTCCTCAAATTGCGTGCTACCCATGTAAAAAATTATATTAGCCCTTCAATTTATTTTTTTCTTTTAATTTAGTCCTTCTTCTCTTAATTGCAATTGTTTTATTTACATTGATTGTTTCTAATTGGATTTTATTTTCGGTCTCGTCCCTAGTTGTTTGATCTTGTTAGATTTTTTTTTATTAAATTTTATCTTTATTTTTTTAATTGATATTTTTTTTTCAATCATTTTCTTGATTTATTTGTTTTTCTTCAATTCCATCCTTAGCATTTCTTTTCATTGAATCTTTATGTCAAGTTTGGTGCAATTCTTTTAAATGTTATTTTTTTAAATCATTTTCTTAATTGATTTGTGTTTTTCAATTCCATCCCTAAACATTTAATTTCATTTAAACTTTCCCTTAACATTTAATTTCAGTTGGTTTTTATTTGAATTTAGTCATAATTATTTTAATTGCTATTTGTTTTGTTTTGCATTGTTTTTTTATTGACTTTTTTCTTTAATTTCATCCATCAATATTTATTTGGTTAAGAATCTTGCTTCTTTGTTTTTTCAGGTTTGTCTTTAACAAGGTCACTCTAATTTCATGACCTGGGTCATAAATCTGAAAGATTAGTCCAGGTTAACTTTGATTTTTTTTTTTAAGAATTGTTTTTCAAAAAGAATTCCGGTATTTTTTTTCACTTTTATATTTATAGGGTCATCTCAATTTCATGTCCTAGGTCACCGAAATTGAGACGACCTACGTTAAAAACTAACTTCAGATTTTATATATTTTTATTAATGCATTTGATCTTTATTATCATTTATTATATGTAAGCATTGATTTTGTGATTCATAGTTATATTTTTTACTTGATGTAAAAAAAACACATTAATAATATCAACACATTAGTTATTTTGTGTTGGAGAAAAACTTATTCGACTTACAGCTAAATGAGTTGAATAGATGCGTCAACACTTTGTTTTTTGTATTTATTGATACAAATAGTTTTCATAGGCTATTTAATTTAAAATTAGATTTAAAAAAATTAAAAAGCTTGCATATTTATTTTTTGTTTTATGCCAAAAAAATTCTTAATAGTTCACCTAACTAGTAAGAAATACTAAAACACGTGGGAAAAACATTGTGGACAATCCACAATGTTTTTTCCATTTTTCCCTTCAAAACTAGCCAAACAACTTGTTTTTGGAGATATTTTTGTCATTTCATAAGAGTTTATTAATTTGTCATTGCTATATTAATGGGGTTTTATTTGTCTTTGTGCTTTGTTATATACAGTAAAATAATTTTATTATTCTTAGAATTAAAATTTCAATATTAATAATAAAAAAGTTGCTGGTGAAGAGGGATTTTATTGATATTTCAAATTTTAATGTAAATAAAATTAATTGAATGCTCTCGGGATAAATAAATAAATAAAGCTTCTTGTAGGGCTTTTTCATCTCTTTTTTCGCAACTTGCCATCTACAATCTTGATGAACTGAAGCACCTCTGTTAGTTATCCCCAAGGATATCAATTTCAGCTTCCGTCTTACAATACGCTACATTTCTTTGTTTCATGGCAGTACGTTGTCTTTTGCTCTTTGCCTTTGTGTTCTTGGTTGTTGACACTAACATAATCGAAGAAAAAAAAAAACTTGACAAGAAATTTTGCTGGTATACCTAAACTGATCCAACTTTTTTGGGCTTGCTCCAGAATATAAGAACTCTGTGAAGTAGATCCGAACCTGCTGCATATATAGCACGAGCAACTGCTCTATTGTTTTCTATAAGAAAAAAACCCTCATATTTATGATAAATAAATGACAATTTATTTTCAAAGATTACAATTGCAATAATAACATCACTGCAAGTTATCTGAAAACGACAAGGATCTACACCATCTAAAGGTTAATATGAAATAGCTGGGCATGCTTAAGATGCTCTAGCATGCCAGCCACAGAACCAATAACAGAAACCAGTGAGACAACCAAGCACAATAAGCTCAGAACTTGAAACATTATCCATGTAGAATCTCCTCTCTTGATGTTTGCTTGAACCATGTACATGTTCAAGGGGAAGTAGACAGTTAATGGCCAGAAAGAAATGGAGCCCAGAAGACCCAAAATGGCATTGAAGAATGGGAACATCATTGCTACCAAAGTTGTAAAAATAACAAAACCTGTCCTTAGAAGAAGCCTGCTTGGTGTAAACTGAAATGAATAATCTTGTTTGCATTGCAACCTTACGGTATAAATCTTATTGAAGAAAGAACCGTGAGCTTGCCATCTTGTTGCAAGCGACTTCTCATTCATTGCAAAAATTGTTTGGGCAAACACCTGATCGTAAAGCAAGAACACATGGTCAGAACATCGAAAATGAAGGAACGTAAACTCCCACAAAATCAAGATTAGGGTACAGACTACCTGATATCCAACAATCAGATGTATGATCACAGCAAGATTTGCAATATCAACAAGCCAAAGTGGTTTGTAAAACCCAGTGAGATAATTTCCAGGAACATCAGCTCCAAAAGCAGCATACCCCATGCATCCCAAGGAAGTGTAGAACAGTGCAGTTCCACCAATGGCATATAATGTAACCCTCTTCATTGCCTTGTTTTCTGCCTGTGGCGACTTTAAGGTGTCCTTCACAGAAATTTATTAATTTTATTTTTTAAATAATGTCCATCAAAAAATTTGTTTATCAATTGAAAGGGAATTTTAGGGAGAGAGCAAAGGGGAATTTTAGGGGAGAGAGCAAAACCTGAATTTCGAGTAGCAGCATGGAATAGGTGTAGGAAAATGCAATATTACCAAGAGCTTGAAAGACCTGCCAGATTTTGGTGGATGTAGCCAAGTCCTCGCCGGCCATGGCAACCTTTATAGTCCCTTTAGCCTCATGTTGGATGGAGAATTTTGCAATGGATAGACACAGAGCAATGAGTGCATATGCAAGTGAGGTCAGTGTTGAAATTACTGAGAGAAATGTTACTTTTTCCAAGTTTGGAAATTGAGATAGAAGAATTTCCAACGCCCCAAAAGCAAGCATGTATGAATTTCCGGACACCTTACATTTTGCGTTAGCGCCTTTCTCATGGAAACAGGCTGACCTCTTGATTGTCCTAATAAATTCAAACCCAAATGGTAAAAACAATAGGAACAAAAAACACTAATCAGCTCATCAATTTTTGAAGCTGTAAATTGAAACAGCGAGAATTTTCGAGGAAGTGTCTCACGCTGTACTAATGGCAGTTGTTATTGTGAAGCCAATCATTATTCCCCATAGCATAGAATATTGCATTATACCACTGATCAGTACATGTTTTGGACCTGCACCAGTAAGATCTGCAAATTAGATCATTTAAAAACTCTAATCATACTGTTGCTTCCTTATCAAATACCAAAAAGGAGTGTAGAGAGAGCAAATTAGAAGAAGAAAGAAGAGCAAGAACCTAATAGTGCTCTGACAGCATCCATATACGTGTAGTTCCTCCTTCCTTTAACAGGGTCAGGAGTTCTATAGCAGTCACATAAAAGGATAGCTATATAATATGTAACAGCAGCAAAGAAAACCAGAAAAAATGGTCCGAGGATCCAACCCAGTTGAGCAACACTCCATGGCAGTGCCAATATTCCAGAACCGACAATAGCTGTGAAGGCATGGGCAGTTGCAGTCCACACAGTCCCTGTACACGCATGATAAATATTAGTCAGAGCATGTTATGGCTTGACGAGTCCAAAGAATCAACACGAAGATGGGTTTAAAATCTTTAACTTGGTCTCACTTTCTGCAATAGAGATGAGGTATTTCAAGTTTTTGAAAAATCAAGGTTCTTCAAACTTTACACCCACTTTTCTATGGACAGGGAGTGTTGCTTTCTTTCGAAATCTTGTGTGATATGTGTGTATGCGGGGAGAATGGGGTAACGGTTGTGGTTTAAAGTGTTTTTTTTTAATATATTAAAATAATAATTTTTTTTATTTTTAAAAATTATTTTTCACATCAGCACATCAAAATAATTTAAAAATATATATATAAAAAATTAATTTAAAACAAAAAAGTTTCAACCGTATTCTCAAACATATTTTTACGTAATCATATGAAGTGAATGTCTATTTTTTTCAATTTCATTACTGATTTTGTTTTATCAAAATAATATTTTTTTTATTTTAAAAATATTATTTTTAATATCATCACATTAAAACAATCTAAAAATATAAAAAAATAAAAAAAACTTATTTTCTTTCAAAAATATTTTTAAACATCAAAACAAACGAATTCTTAGTATTTAATCCATATATTAATTCTCAAATAAGCCTCCAGCGTATTTTATTTATCAATTAGGTCTCCTATTCTAAATCCGGTAAAGTTTTCCATCTAAAGTACCTGCTTTATGCAATCAAACGACTTCGTTTTTGGAAAGATTTTTTTTGGGGGTAAAACACTACAAAGAATTTAGACGGATGACTCGATTGACGATTTTTTATACGGTGGGGATCCAATTGACAAAAAGTAGATTGAGACCTAATCCGAGGAATAAGTAATAAATTGGGAGTAATATGAGGTTACTCATATATTACAGGTAGGATTTTAAATATAAGAGAATGAAACAAATGTATTTTTATATATCATATTTTTTTTATTGAAAAATAAAAAGATATTGTTTATTATTTATAAAATAAATTAAAAATATATGAATTGATAAATAAATTAAAAATATATGAATTGATAAATAAATAAAAAGTTGTTAATACTAATTACAACAAAAACTAAAGGGTGTGGGGAAATCACTATTACTCCACGCCCATAAATATTGTGGATTACAATAGTAATTCATTCTCTCTTTTTTTTTTTTTTGATCATTTTTTCTTTGGTTTTTGATATTTTTTTTATCAATTTAGTCCTAACATTATATGTTTATTGGGATTTAAAATTGATGATTTATATTAATTTGCATTGTATATGGTTATCACGGATTGACGGGGTACCTTTTTTTTAATTGAACTAAAAAAATATTTTTAGAAAAAATCATGTTATTAAACTTTAAAAAACTCATAAACTTATTTGTGGATTAGACAGGTTAACCAGGTTCGTGGATTTAACGAGTTTTTTTTTATTTTATCCTTCAATATTGGCTTGATTCTGAATTGACTTTCATAATTTGTTTTGTTTATCTTTTTATAAGGTTATTGTGATCTAAAAACAAGTTTCGGTATTGTTGGTGTTTGATTTTACAATCGTCTATTTTTGTTATCATATAATTAAATAAAAAAATAACTTAAAAAACAAACAATTAATCCCAGTGATGTCCATGAACTTGTTCGCAGTTTGATATGTTGACCTAGATTATTCCATTCATAGGTTGGACGGTTTACCCACCAAACCCTATATGGGTTTTTTTTTTGTTCCTTTAATTTTTTTAATTGATTTTTTATTTCATCTTTAAATATTAGATTGGTTGGAAAATAAACTTCATGATTTATTTTTATTTGTTTTTTATATAGTTATCACGATCTCAAACAAACATCTATTTTCGGGTTGATGGTCGATATCGTGAGCATCTATTTTTATCATATAAGCAAAATATTTTAAATAAAACAGAGTATGATTCAAAATGTTATCGTCACTATGTAGAATTCATGATCCGGGTCGCAAGGTGAACAATGTTTATTCAATATGACATTGTTTCAATATTTAAAAAATTAGCATCTTTAAGTTTTTTTAAAAGGTAAGTCATGTTTTTACTAGTTATTCGAGTTGTGTTTAGACTTGTGAAATCGACTAATTCACATCAGGTCAACTCCGATTCGATTTAATTAGAAACTCAAGCTAGACAAGTAGCCGGGTCGGGAGGTTTTAAGATTAACTTGTTTGCCCAAGTTTAATGATATTTTCAAATAATCCCCACGATCTTGACATTCATTGCTAATAACAAAGAAATTTTATTTTTATAAAAACAGAAAACAAATACAACTAATTTGAGATAAAATGTAAAAGGAAAAAATATTTAAACCAAATTAAACTAATCTCTTCAGAACATTATAAAATAAAAAATAAATAAAAAGGTCAATAACTAGTTAAAAATTAAATTTAAACCAAACATTTAAAAAGAAGAAAGAGAAGGTATCCGTCATTATTTAAATAAAAAAAATCAATGTAAAGAAATAAAAAACACTCACAAAAAAACAAAAAAAATCCAGCATTGTTAGGCATAAGAATTAGGCCCGCACACTTAGTTTTTAATAAAAAAAGCTCGGCGCGCTAGGCGTGGAAGCCCAAGTCCACGCCTAGCATGTTTTTAATTCCTTCTCAAGAACTGATGTCATTCTTTCCAATTTTTTTTAAAACAACGTGACAAGTTGCCTATTTGATAGTTTTTTTGTCATCTACGGTGATGAGAAAAAAATCGGGATGTCAAGTTTTGGACCCTTAAAACTTCATTTTCAGCTTATGCCTCGGTAATATTGATAAATTAATTTTCAATCCTAAAATATCTTCAAAAAAACAAATTTTAAATTCATAGAAAAACTAAAGAATTCTGATATTTTTTTTATAATATAGTTATAAAATAACATCACCTCCATTAAACTCTTATCAGGAAGATAAAATTTATCGACATGAAGATTGATCTTTTTTACTGTTATAATGCGACTATTAAAGCATTTTCTCTATTCTAAAAATGTAAAGAAAATAAAGTTTGGTAAAGAAATATGAATTTTCAAAACAACGAGAACCAAAAGATCAGAAATCTAAAATTTAAAAGATTAAACTGAGATTTTTGTGTTAAAATCTATATGGGGCATTTTTTTTCTTTTGTCAAATGTGTTCTTTCAATTTTGATTTTCAATCCCACATGAATCTTAATTTTACAAGATCAAAGGTTAATTCGTCATCATCGAACACCTCTTAAAACTCATAAACATGGTAGTAAAACAAAATAATATCATATGATCATATGAATGCCTACAACAAACTAAACTGAAAGAAATAAAAGGAGAAGGTGAAAAGGAAACGAAGATGGTGAAAGATTTCTATGAATATTATAGCATATCAAGTTCACTAACTTCAAAATCACCAGATTTCCAGAGGAGAAAAAACAGTTTATACTAGCAGATTAAGATGATATCCTGGCACTTGGTTACCTGTTCTGATGCGCCCATCATCAGCACTACTCGCATCCATCTCCATTGACTCGAGAGAGGCAGAAGGAAGAGCAAAAGTGAAAGAAATGAAAAGGGAGAGAATTAGATATGTGGCTGTTAGACAAAGATTGAAATCCCACACTTGAGGTTGAAGCTGCAGCTGCATGGCCACCAGCGCTGGCCATTATTTGTAGCAAGTCGTAAGAGCTCCCTGTTCTTGGCAAATGGCAACGCTGTTACATATGCCTCTTTGCTTGCTGCTAACGTCGTTTATGTAGTCAAAGATTCCATTCATCAATCTAATTATTGTTCCGGATTGAACGACCTCACTTTTTTTCTTTTTTGGGAGTACGTACGTTCTGCCGTTCTGGCTAGGGAAGGAATATGCCCACCACCACCTGTTGAACAGCTATCCATTTATGATTTAAATTTGTCAAAGAAAAACAAAATTCGAAGAAAGATGATCTAAACATACGGGAGCCCACATGGTAACTCTAAAATTTATGTCAAAAGGAATTTTAATTCAAAAATTTATTTTATTTATTTTCTAGTGTTTGTACTTAGAGAGAAGAGCGAACCTCACTGAAAAACTATGAATAAAAAGAATGTTGTCAATTGATCTCATTTTGACAATAAAATAGAAAGAACATGGTGTTATCGAATTCTGTTTGACGAGAGTTCATTTAGATGTTTTTAATCTTAAACTTGCTAGTAAAAAAGTTGTCGATTGAGATTGAGGAGGATTTGTTTTTTCAGATTTGATTTTATGTTCTTCGTCCATTTTAGGGTGTTTTGAGTTGATAAATTAGTTCATTTACACTATAAAAAAGTTTATTAGGTGTTGTTTAGTGCAAAAAAAATTGAAAAATAAATACATGTCTTAAAAAACCCTTGCTTGATTGTCTAACTACCAATCCGATGGTCGAAAACTTGGTTTGTAGATAACAGGTCATCTACTTCTTCTTTTTCATCCGCTCCTTGTAGCCAAATAAAAACAATTAAATCAGCTCAAGCGCATCTAGGCTCTTAAGATGGTGAAGCGCGCAAGTTTGGATTGTTAGCCCAACAACACTTAGTATTTTTTTAATTTTGATTTTTTAAAACTTTTATTTAACACCCTTCATCTTTTTATTTATTTATTTTTTACTTTTCATAAGTTGTTTTATTTAAATTTTAATTCATACTCCTTCCTTTTTTATTATTTAGTTCATCTTTTTTA
>Ga0307517_10003552_pt1 | contig 24213 bp, 12 predicted proteins | sample 23_EM_MG_FD_194515 | JGI IMG/M metagenome (GOLD analysis project Ga0307517, IMG submission 194515) | Populus trichocarpa ectomycorrhiza microbial communities from riparian zone in the Pacific Northwest, United States - 23_EM | ecosystem: Host-associated > Plants > Roots > Unclassified | place... | reverse complement strand
AGTGATGCTCAGCTTCCATGAATCTCCATTGCCATCTATAATATCCATACTGTCTAAAATTCTCAAAACCAAGTGCCACTTATTAACATTAACTAATATTCTAAAATGCGTGGGAAGTATTGTAGCTTTTCTATCATGTCATGTTTTTTTTGTTTTTTTATTTTTTTTGTTTTTTTGGGTTTTACATGTTTATTTTTATATATTTTCCCAAAATTGTTTTCTTCCTCTCCTTTTTTTTATTTTTTTTGTTTTTGTTTTTTTTCTCAAAATTATCTTTGTTTATTTTTTTTAATATTGAACTGGTTGAAAATTTAGTTCTGTAGTTTTTTCTTTAAAACATTATGGATTACTACAATATTTCCCTACAAGGTTTTTTTTTCTTTTTTTTTATGAATTTTTTTTTCTAAAATGGTCTTTGTTGGTTTTATTTTTTTCATATTGAGCTGGTTGAGAATTTTGTTTCGTAGTTTGTTTCTTTAAAACATTGTGAATTGTTACAATGTTTCCCATATGATTTTGTTTTGCTATAGTGTTTCCCCACATTTTTTTTTCAAAATTATCTTTGTCGAATTTTTTTTAATATTAAGCTGGTTGAGAATTTAGCTTTAACTTTCCCCACATGTTTTTTTTTCATTTTTTTGCTTTTTTTTCCAAAATTGTCTTTTTTTTTTTCATTTTTTCCCTTTTTTTGTGTTTTTTTTTATAATTTTTTTTGTTGATTTTATTTTTTTTAATATGGAGTTGGTTGAGAATTTAACTTTGTAGTTTTTTTTCTTTAAAATACTGTAGATTGCTACAGTGTTTCCCCACTTGGTTTTTTTTTCTTTTTTTATGATGTTTTTGTTATTTTTCCAGAATTGTATTTGTTGATTTTATTTTTTTCATATTGAGTTGGTTGAGAATTTAGCTTTGTATTTTTTAAAAAAACACTATGGATTGCTACAGTGTTCCCCCACATGATTTTTTTTTTGTTATGAATTTTTTCAAAATTATCTTTATTGATTTTATTATTTTTAATATTGAGCTGGTTAAAAATTACAACTGTAAATTTCCTCATGAAACACTATAGCTTGCTACAGTGTTTCCATGCATGGTTTTTTTTTCCTTTCGTTTTTTTTTTATGATTTTCCCAAAATTTTCTTTGTTCATTTTATTTTTAAAATATTAAGATGGTTAAAAATTTAGTTTTGTAGTTTTTTTTCTTGAAAACATTGTGAATTGCAATAATTTTTCTCCGTATATATATATTTTTTCCCACAAACCTATGACAACGCACAAGCATGCCACAAGCCCGCGGCATCGCGCGGGCATGACATCTAGTACCATATAAAGTTTGTGGGTGAAAAAATGGAATTAAAATATAGCATAAGCAATGCTATATTTTTTTGTTAAAGAAATATTCATATAATTAAATCTATAATGAGACGACAACTTCCTCTTACTAAATAAAGTGAGGATCTCAAGTCCCGTACCTTTATTATAGTCACTCCATTCTAAAAATATCACAATGTATGAAAATACAAAGAGTCTAAAAAGATAAGAAAATTATATTAATTAAAGTGCAAGAAATAAAGGAAAACAATAAAGGAAAGCATAAAAAACCCTTTAAGAAAAAAATAAGATAAATAAATTTGTTGAAATTGAATATGTGGGGTTGATCATCGTTTGTTTTGTAGTAGTATCTAACCCTATTTGTATTGTTGTAAAGTTTGAATCCTATTTACACAAGTAATTTTAATCTTACATTGATATTAGTGTAAATCCCATATCGGCAAGTGAGGAGTTAGTTGCTGGCCTTATTAGTAGTACTGATTGCTAACCTGTTGTACGCGTTTTGGGACGTCAGGCTCAGTGATGGGCTTGCGTCACCAGAAACAAAATCATGAGGGCAGAAGGCCCAAAGCGGACAATATACAACAGGTTGGGCCGAGATGTTACAATTAGTATCAAATAAAAAGGTTTATTAAATCCTAAAACAAGTTAAACTCTTTTTTTATTGATACACGAATGAATCACAACCTAATATCTTACTTTTAATTAGTTATTTTATTAAAGACTCTTACTCTGAATAAGATTGTATTTCTTTGGTTGTTCAAGTTGTTGCTATTTAATTTTTGACCTTATTTTTTTTTATTTTTTTGAAAAAAAACAACAAAAAAAGACACCTATCTTCAACCTTCCATCTCCTGGCCAACCCTCTCTGGCTACACACCATCATTTTCTTCAACCGAGATTGACCAGCCATCTTCAATGGCAACCCTCCTAACAAGCCTTTGACCCAAAACTATCGTGAGCACCTCTCTTTGCAGGCAGTTATCCTTTCCTTTCTAGCCTAATTGTGGATCAATATCTAAGTGAAAAGTAATATTTACCACACTTCCAAACAGGTTATACAAAGAACATTTGGTTAAAGCAACAATGCTTTGTTTTTTTATTCAAAAATCATAATTTTTGAAATCTTTTCTGAATTTTCTAACAAATAACTGAAAATATAAGTTATTGATCATTCAACATTATAAATACAATTTATTCGGTTGTTTAAAAAAAAATAAAAATTTACTATACAAAATTAAGCAAGTGTTTAGATGTTACATTATCCAAAAGTCATGATTTTTGAAAGCGTATTTTTCTTAACCTAATAGCATGTACTTTTGTAATGAAAAATAAATAACACGTGTCAAAAGATAGTGTTATTTTCACGTTACAAGGATATAAAACAATCACAAATGTCCAGAAATGCTTGATGATGAGAGACTACACTTGCACTGCCCTCCTTCTTCTCAACAAAAAACTGTCTGTCTTCAATGTGGTGACCAACTTATATATGGAACTGCTTTCACATTTCCAGTCCACTTTCATTGATAAGCTATCTGAAACTGGGAAGACTCTCTTTATTACCTCAATTTTGATCTGCAATTTCTTTTTGCATGCCTGGCTTCTGATTCTTGTTTCTGGCTTCTTATTGTCAGCTCTGTCTTCAGGCCGATGCTCAAAACTTTGGTGATCAGTACATTCGGGCTCTGAAAGCAAGCGATGTCTTGATCATGAAACCTCTCTGGGAGGCTATTCATAATTTTCTAACATACACCTTGATCTCACCTCAGACAGAAAATTTTAGTGGAAGAAAATTTTTGGTCTAGCAGAAGATAGGTGGACTTGATCATGCACAACCAAGAGCATCTTCAGATATAAGATTGTCTATAATTATTGTAAAATCGCAGGAGGTTACCACTTTCTTGATGGGAGTCCAAATAGTTGAAACTCGTTTGCGAGTTGTAAAACTGGAATGCTTGAAGTTCTGTAGCTTTGTTGTGGATTTGCCATTTTAAGTTTTTTGCATTTGTTTGACAGAATCAACAACGAATCTTTAAGAAATCTCTGAATTTGACTTGCTGTTCAAGGTTTGCGTGGTTAGAAGAATTACTTTTTATTTTAAAATATTATTTATTTATTAATAATATTATTTAGATGGAACTGAAAAAAAGAAGCTATATAATTGGATTTTTTAACCAAAATAAAATAAATCCATTAATTTATGTGCTTCGATCTTTCAATAGGTGAAGGATGGAACGAAACAGATGCCAATTCAAATGACTAAGGGGTCCCAAAAAAAGAGGACGCAACTGGGGTAATTTTCCCATATGCTTATTTTATAAATATGGCATGACAAAAGACGAACTTTATTACACGACCGAAAAACAGAAGCTTTTGAGGGCAAGCATTTGATCACATCATGATAGTTACTACTTATTGGACACTGACAAAATTGAAGAGGATCTGATGTTCTTGGCAGAAACAGAAATTTCAGACGCTAAACTCCCAATCATGCACTTTCCTTTGCCTGTTTCCGAGCTTCTTCCCGCATTACTGTTTTGACATAAATTTCATAGCAACAGCCTGAAACAAAAACACAGTACAAAAGCGTATGAGAATACTACCAGTTGTAACAGAGACGGCTTTGGTAGAAGACTGCAATTCCAGGGAAGATAAACTATACTGTGCAGAGGATCTCTGGTTCAATTTAAGCAATCACATTATTATTCAAAAATAAAGTAGAGCATACAACCAAGTATAGTAAAAAATAACAAACATAGAGCATGACAAGACACCAAAGTCTCCAGTGCATCAGATTGCATTGCCAGTCATCGTGATATGAAATACTGAGGCATAGTAGAGCATACAACCAAGTTGAAGCTTCCATATTGCTGCTTAAAGTTGTTCTAATCAGTTTTACAGGTAAAAGAACATGCATGCTATCTCTGACACTAATAAATGCTCAATTCATCTTTTTGTTTAAATGTGCTCTTTGGAAAGTCAATAATCATTTCAATTAACAATGACATTTACACGCAAAAGGTTTGACACCCACATGTTTTTTCAATTCTATACCATCCAAATATTTTAAATTCCTCTAGTCTAATTCTTGTAGCACACCAAAGAACCCCCACCAATGAGGTTTAACCAATTACCAATATTTTGATATAGTTTTGTACCAAAAACAATTTTTCAGAACTACATGCAATTTTCTTCCAGTTACACCAGCAGCATCAGATTACCTGCTACAACAACAAGTGTCAGAACATCTCCAAATCTTTTGAGTCTCCACACACTCTTCTTATGTGATTTGAATCGCTTAAGAGATGGATCTTCGGCCAGGAGCTGTAAGGTAAACAAATTAGCACGTTACTCATATATGAACCTCAACAATCACATATTCAGTAATTTTTAGCAATTGATTATTTAAACGTAGAATTGCCTGTTAAGAGGTAACTTTGGAATTTTCATGTTTATACTTTTCTGGTTTTTGGCTCTGCATATTTCCTAGACTATGAAATTGGGTTTCAAACAGTTGATAAAGCGCAGCAGTTGTACATATCCAGCAGTTTATCACCGACTCCATAAGGACATAACTTTGTTATTTCCTATACTATGAAAATTTCACGTCTCTACAACTGCAGGAGGTAGTTTCCTGGTTTTAATGACTCTGTATTCCCTAGACTGTGAAATTGGTTTTCAAAACAGATTGTAAAGTATCAACAGTGATGAGTTTGTCAAAAATTAACAAAAACTGCCCCATCTTGAGTAGAAGGATTTTGGGACAACTCATTTAGCTCTTGTACAGTTGCTGTTGTATTAGTAAGATCAATTATCCATCTTTGTTTCCACCTGCTACATTCAAATTTAGTATGAAAGCCTTTCTATGCCTGCACAAAGTGCAGACCTTTTTTTTTAACTGTATTCCTCATATCAGATTCCTACTTCTGAAAATCACCATGAATACTGGAATTCTACAGAAATTGGTGGAGGAGAGATACAAAGAACAGCCATCGTGGGCAATAGCATGGAAGAAAGGATAAAAAGGAAAATTGAGAAGGGAAAAGCTGGAGGATTAGGGGTAATCCAGAAAATAGCAGGCAAATACATCCAAGAACGAGTGGAGTTAAAAGGCAATACATAAGTAGGAAACTTTTGAGTTTTAAGGATTAGAAAAGAAATCACTGTAAAGATGCAGACATTGCAAAGAGAATTTTAAAGCAGTGGAGGACAATTAACTTGTTGGCAATTCTTCATGAATGGCTGTTGAAATTATAAACCACATAGAGAGCTGTTGGTGAAATTGAAATAGAGAAGAAGGTGAAGAAGTCCTTGAAAATTTTCAGCAGAAACTTGAACATATAGGTGCAGTTGAGAAGATGACAGACATTGACTTACAACATATGAACTAATGGATTATATCAAGGCACACGAACAGAAAAGTGACATGCACTACAGATTGGAGCAGGCATTTTAAACCAAAATCACAAGGCTCAGCTGGTGGCAAGAAGTTATTTGCAACAGCCAGGCAACGAAATGATTGTACCTGTTCCACAGACTGAATCTGCAAGAACAAATCTTACTTTTCGCAACCCATTTTGAATGTCAAGTATTTTAACAAGACATTAACTCAGCTTCAGTGGACTAGAAGAAGTTCAAGCAATTAAACCTTAAGGCTATGTTGTGAATGGAAAAGTAAAGAATGCTTATAGACTACAACTCGCTCTTTACTGCTTAAGACAAGCCCCAAGAGCATGGAACAATAAATTGATTTCTAGTTTCACCATAAAGGATTTGAAAGAAATCTGCAGGACCCGTGACCTTATGTGAAGGAAAGAAGGGTAGAGTCTTGCTAGTTTGCTGTAAACACAATTTAATATATACTGGCATTAACTTCTAAGGTGAATGAAAGTTAAAAAAATGTAAGCGATAATAAGAGAATTAGATGACAGATTTATTATAAATGGGGTATCTTTCTGCAATTTAGGGAATTAAATAGAAGGGTAGGCTTTTATTCCTGATAAAAAGCACTTCAGAAGTTTTCCCAACAAAATCATATAGAAAAGTGCAAAGCAAAGGCGATGTCTATGGCTCTCATTGAGAACTCAGTGAGAAATTAGTTGCAAAATGATCGGAAAAACAAGATTAATCCAAAAGTTTATTGAATCCTTGTTGGGATTTATTTATTTACCTCAAGAATTACACAGCTCAAATCGACCTAGATTTATGAATAAAACCAACGAAGCCTCCTCATTTTGCAACCAAAGAAAAAAAGGGGCCAACAAAGGTGGGCTGATTTTGCCAATAAAAATGCTTCAATGCTTGCATACTACTACAAGTAACTAATGGGGAAAAAATGATTTGGGATATGAATAATTAAGAAGAAAGAGAGGGAGAGACTAACAGCTTGCTCGCGAGGACCAGGTTCAACATGGAATCCGCGACGCGAAAGAGAGAAGGCGCCCTGTGTCTGAAAGAACAACGAACAAATAAATTCAAAGGACAAGAAAATAACACAGCTCAAACTCTAAATACTAAACCCTAAAAACCCAAATACCTGAGATTGAGATCGGTAGTGAGAAGTGATTGTCGAGTAATTCTTCAGTAACAAGCCCATACTTTCTTTCCTTTCTCCTATTTCCTTTTCTTTTGCCAACTGCGATTCGTCTTTCGACACGAGCCTCCAAAGTACATAGAGCAGTATACTACTCTTACTTTTACGCATTTAACCCTACATTTCTTTTATTTTCTTTTTTGCCCCATAGTTTCACCATTTTTCAATATGTGCCCCTATCTTTCTTTTGTTTTTCGTTTTATGCGGTGCACCCCAACTTCGTGTAATTGACGTGTCAGAAATGGCATTGGATATCACAATTTTACTAGAACACAATGGATAAGAATTTTTTTAGACTTGATGAGGTTAAAATAAGATCTCAAAGTAAAAGGTTAGTTTGGAGTTGCATATAAATATTAATTTATCCAACTTGAGATTAATAAATAATATTAAAATTTTAAGAAATTATATGTATACAAAGTTAATTATTTGCTAGAAATTTTAAGAAATTTAAGAGTTTTTAAGAATTTTAATAAATAACCTTTCTTCATTTTAAGAAATTTCAATCATGGTTTTTTTTTATTAACATGGGTGTCCGGGCCAGCTTGCGCGTACCGCGACTAATCCCACGGGCCCTGAAGTTAACAATCATGTAAGCCTCCAGTGGCTATCATATTAGCAACCACATGACTCGAATCTGAGACTATAGGAGAAGCAAACCCCTTAATCTCAAGCTCTTATCACTAGACCACCAACTAGATGGTTATTTCAATCATGTTTTTAAGTGGACTAGTGCTGACTCTAAGTGGAGTTATGACTCTTTTTTTGAAGGAGTTCGTTATCTATTCTCGTGTATATTCAAGGAGAGAATCAAATAAATGAAAAATGTAATTCCAGCAAATTATTTTCTCTTCCCTTTATTTTTCTTAGTTTGCTGTCATTCTTCACACATAAAAAGCCAAATAACACAAAGCCCCGACACTTGAAAGATACAATGTTTCCTTCATTAAACAAATGCAGAAATACAAAACAGTTCGGTTAGTTATACATGGTATTATTATATTTATATAAATATATATATTTATTATTAATAAAAAAATTATATAATATTAGATTAATGAATTTAATATTTGATTTATGAATTTAGAGTAAAGATAAAGTTCATGGGACAAAAATACTTTGCAAAAGAAATTATAAAGTTATTATAATTATGAATTTCTATTGCATCAAAGCATTGTTCCTAAAATATTCATGATCGATCAATGCTCTCTTAAATATTGGATATTTATTAGAGCTGTAGATACTGATATATATTATATTCTTTTCTTTATAAAATGAAGCAGTTGTTCTCATAAGCTAAGGTATAAGAGATATTTAGAACTAAGATGTAGGTGCTTGTCATAAGACATGTACACTAAATTGACACGCATAATAATTTCATGTGGAGAGATCACTTATGTCTATGAAAAAGCTAACGTTATAGTTGTGTAAATGATCTTTAAACCTGAAGATCACTAAATTATCTTATATAGAGAATTTTATAATTTGATTATGTTATATGTTATCTTAGTCGAGGTAACAAACAGGCAGACATTGAGTATAAAATGAACTATATGAAGATACTTGAATGATCAAGAGAGGATTCATCACCCTAAGTGAATTAGGAAAAATGTTTCATATGTTCTCAGATAGTATTGTCTGAAAAATCATTGGCAAATATGGAATCAGATTTAAAAAGAGTTCAAATCTTATTCAAACGATCAATGACTATTATGTAAGAATAAACATGATTTAACATGACATGCATACCTCATGTTTTAATGTTAAATTAAAATATTATTGATGAAAGGATGTTAGTTACACTGAGAAATCAGTCATTAAAAGGTTAAGTCAAACCACCAATGACTTTTCTAATATTTTGGGGATCATGACACGTTGCTTGACGATGCACCTGATATGATATTCGGGAACCTAACAGTGGTATTAGAACCATCGTTGGACAATTATGGTTGTTTTTTGCATGTTTTAATTATTATTGGTGTTAATTTCAAATTAATTTTATGTGCAAAATTATTTTTCTCAAAAACTATTATTTTTCTCTCTTTATTTTTTTTAAAAAGGATATTCTATACTGTTTTGGCAGATCTGGCCCGAATCTAGCGAGATCTTAAAAATAAACCATGGCCTCTACTGCTTGCAGCACCAGGTGCAAGAGGCAGCAACCATGGGCTGCTGTTGGAAGCCTAGTGCGAGGGGTGGTCCCTCGTGCTGATGGCTGGCAGCGGCAACGTTGGTTATTGCTGCTCCAGCCGTAAACAGTGGGCAGAAAGCCCACTGCTAGCAGAAGCATGAAGAAGGAATGTTTAGGGGTAGAATTATGATTGTGCCTTTTCAGGGTTTTAAGGAGTATAATTACTATTATACCCATGTCATTTATAATTATTTGCAATAGGGTTTTGGGGTTTAATTTACGAATTTATTCCTTATTACATTTTGGCTTTTGGTATAGAATTATGATCTTGCCCCTCCTTATATTAAATGTTGATTTTTTATTTTAAAATTTAAACCTAATTTAAATTAATTGTAGAATTAATCTTTCTAATAGGATTAGGAATGAATTAAATTGCTTAATTCAATTTTTATGTTTTGCGATATCCTAATTATTGGATTAAGATTTAATTAAATAGTTTAATGAAATAGTGTTTAGAAAAAATATTTTTTTTCTAAAACAAAGAGAGTTTTTATGCCAGAAAATTTTATTTAATTAATCCTAAAATAGTTTAGGATATTAATAAAAATTTTAATTTGATTAATTTTCTTGTTAAATTTTAAAAAAACATTTTCATGGAATTTATATTAAATAAAATTTGTTTTGTTTGGGAAATTATGAAATTAGATTTGATTGAATATTTCTAAGTGTTAGAAGTATTATTTTATAGTAGCACATAAAGCCAATAATTAGAATTGAAGCATGCAATGTAATTTATCATGATAATAAAAATTTTTTTTGCATGGTGGATGATTATGGACATTAAAGATCAACATGATTGTATTTTTATGGTTGAATGATTGTAATATTAAATAGGGCTTGCATGTCCTATCTTTTCTCTATTTTTCTTTTAGGTTGTAAAATTCTTTTCTCATCTAATTCCCCTCAAATGTAACTTGAGGTTTCATAATTAATTATGTAAATGTTATGTAATTTAGAAATTTAGATAGAAATATTATTTTGTAATCCAAGATGAAAAAAGAATAGCGATGAAGGATACAATCATGGTGCTTGCAAAGAACATATGAAGATTTACAGTAACTACCTAGGTTTTGACCACCTAATTCTCTTTGATGGCTCGAGGGAATTAGTTTAGATATGTACGTAATCATCCAATTAAAATGGCATGCTAGGAGTGTATGTTTATATATAAATTGTTATGTATGAAATGTATAATATTTGTTATGTCATGTTATTATGAAGCCTAATTAATTGATAATAAATCCCTTATTAATATATTAAGTACATAAATAGTTGTCTTTCAATTTTATATGCATAAAATCATAGTTCTATTTATGGATAATTTGTTGAGTCACTTAAGGTTACCGTTTATCAAATATGTTTAATATTATAAAATTGGGTCCTACTTAAGTAACTTGTATAATTTGAATGAGTCACTTATGATAATATGAAGTTAGAGGCATGGGTTTGGTGAAACATATAAGATATGTTTAGATAAAGAGTTGTCACTTAATTGATCTAGGAGTCACATAGAGATGTGATTGATAAAATATGTTATTTATCTAATTTAATTTATTTTGATTTGTTAAGTCACTCAAAGTCAGATAAATTAATTGGGATCCTAACCTACTAGAAAAATCTAAGCGAGATTTTTCGAGTTAATAGGAAGGGCAATTAATTTGTAAGGAAATAGTGGGAGACCAAATTAGAATTAAAAACTTTATCTAAATTTAGAATTTAAATATGTATGCATAAAAATAATACTCTCTATCTTTATATAAACAGGTTGGTAGATTAAAATGAGTAGTAACATATCCTTATGAAACATATTTGATGCTAATAAATTGACCAGACCAAATTTCTTGGATTGACATCGAAATGTGAGAATTGTTCTCAAGTAAGAAAAGAGGTTGTGTGTTCTAGATAATTCAATTCCAAATTCCCATGGTGATGATGCTGAAGAAAAAGTTAGGAATGAAGATCAACGTTATGTTAATGATGATGAACAAGCTGCATGTGTGATGTTAGCTAGTATGTCACATAAATTTCTAAATGCAACATGAGAATATGGGTGCCCATACTATGGTTATGCATTTCAAATAATGTTTTGATAAGGCTAGTAGGACTAAGAGGTACGAGACCTTTAAGGAATTATTCCACTACAAGATGATAAGGGGTTCTTCAATGAACACCATGTTTTGCAAATGATTGGCTATATTGAGAAATCATGTCAATTAGGTTTTGTCATGGACCATGAGTTAAGTGTTAATTTGGTCTTGCAGTTATTACTCCAAATCTTTTCACAATTCATTATGAACTATCACATGAACAAGTTGGATAGTACATTGCTAAAATTGTTTAAGATTGCTGAAAAGGCCCTCAAGAAGGAAAATGGCCCAATTCTTCTAATTCAGTCTTCTAGAATGTCTAAGAAGGAAAATAAAAAGAATAAGGGTGATGTCTCTAAAGCAAACAGACCTACCGGGGACATCAAGAAAGACAAGGGCATTTGTCATCATTGTGATGAAGAAGGACATTGGAAGAGGAATTGCAAGGAATACCTTGCAACTGTGAAAACAAAAAAGCTTAATGGAGCTTCTACTTTAGGTATGTATATAATTGAAAACTATCTTACTACTTTGCATTGTAGTTCTTAGGTATTGGATACCGAATGTGATTTTTATATTTACAATTGCATGCAGGAACTAAAGAAAAGTAAAAGATTAGTTGAAGGCAAAGTGAACCTATAACTGAATAATGAAGCAAGGGTTACTGCATTAGCTAGAGGAACTAGTTATGCATTAGTTGTAAGAAGTAGTTATTTTGTTTTGCTTAATAGGCTTATACTAGAACTTTATAAATCTGATAATTATATGAATGATTTGTATATACCTGAATTTAAAATATTCAAGTTCAATATAAATTGCAATAAAATTAAAATACATATTGAAATAAATATTAAGAAACTTTGATTGGATTGAGGTGGTTAATATTTGAACAAATATTTCAAGGATTATCTAAAAGAGTATGAGATTCTCTATGCCTCTTAGAACACTACATCCAGAGGAAATATATATTCTCAATGCTAAAACATTGGGTGTTTAACTCGAACCTTAAAAAACACAAAATTTCTATAAATTTGATAAGACATATCATGCATTAATGAAATAAAGACCTCTCACGAAAGCTATGAATGACATGTTGCTCATAATTAATGAGCCTACCAATTACTTAGAAGAAATATATGATATTTATTTCAAGAAATGACTTGAAGTTATGGACTTTATGTAATAACCAAGTTCGAAACTTGATTGATCCACTTGAAGGGATAAAACTCAATAGATCTAAATGGATCTTTAAGAGAAAGACTAACATGAAAGGCAATGTACAAATGTACAATGCAAGCTTTAAGGAGTAGGAATATCAAATTTTGATGGTATAATCAACATATTTGAATTCATAAAAAATATAGACAAACTTTGTGTTTATAAAATATTAGTGAAAGTGATGTCATTATCATAATATTATATATAAATTACTTATTATTATTAAGAAACGACATATCTTTACTTTAATCAGTAAAGGTTTAGCAATTCAAGAATTTCTCCATAAAGAAATTAGGAGAAGCAACCTATATATTGGGTCTAGAAATTTATAGAGATAGATCTAGAAGGTTGCTTAAATTGTCTCAATCCATTCATATATATTACATGCTAAAATAGCTTAGCATGAAAGAATCTAAAATTGGATTCTTATCTATTTTGCATAGAACACCACCTTTCAAAGATATATGTTTTAAGACATAAATTGAGAGAGATATGATGAAAATGGTATCCTATATTTGGCTATAGGATCCATCAATATAAAAGATAAACTAGAAGTTCAAAATTGTTTGAATTAAGATCTTTTTAATGAAATGTTAGAAAAATAGTGAATATCAGTTAATATATATATGTTTTATTCCAAATGGTAGTGCTCTGAGTTGGAAAAGTTTCAAACAAAAAAGCATAATTGATTATACAACTGAATAAAAGTACACCTCCATATTTGAGTAAATAAAGAAGTTGTTTGGATCAAGAAGTTTATCAATGAACTAGGTTGGTTCCTAACATTATTGATCTAGTTGCCCTGTACTATAATAACAATGGAGCTATTGCATAAGCAAATGAATCATGGTCTCATCAATGATCCAAACAAGTACTGAAAAAATTCCATTTGATTTGATAAATCAATGAAATAAATATGTAAAGATATAACAAGTACCCACCAAAGAGAATTTAGAAGATCCTTTACCAACTTACTATCAATGCAGAAGCATTAATGCTACATAAAGCAATATGATATTAGATATATAGGCGTTTGACTTTAATGTAGGGGTGATCATTTTCGGTTCGGTTCGGTTTTTATCAAAAAAAAGTAACCAGACCAAAAATTTTTTTTTTTAAAAAAACCGAAACCAGGTCAAACCGACCGGTTTCGGTTCGGTTCGTTCAGTTTTTTTAGGGCAAAAACCGGTTCAAACTGGTTTGGCTCGATTTTTCCGGTTTTGGCTCGGTTTTTTCTGTTTTGGCTCGGTTTTTTTTTCGGTTTTTTCCGGTTTCAGTTCGGTTCGGTTTTTTTGATTTTTTGCTTATAAAACCGAAACCGAACCGAACCAGCTGGTTTTTTCAAAATTTTAATCGATTTTTTTCGGTTCGGTTTTTTCGGTTATTGTTTTCCTGATTTTCTCGGTTTAATCGGTTTTTTGGTTTTTTTGCTCACCCCTACTTTAATGCAAGTGGGAGATTGTTAGTTTAATATACCTTGTAGCTAATCGTTTGGTTACACGTGACATTATTAAATACATATCTATTATTAATAAAGGCTTAGTTTATCTTTAATATTCATATAATATTAGATTAATGAATCTAATACTTGATTTATGAATCTAGAGTAAATATAAAATTCATAGGACAAAAATGTTTTGCAAAGAAAATTATAAAGTTGTTATAATTATGAAATTTCTATTGCATCAAAGAATTGTTCCTAAAATGTTCATGATCGATCATCTCTTAAATACTGGACATTTATTAGAGTCGTAGAGACTGGTACATATTATGTTCTTTTCTTTATGAAAGGAAGCAATTGTTCTCATAAGGTGAGGTATAAGGGATACCTAAAATTAATACATAGGTGCTTGTCATAAGACATGTACACTGAACTGACCCATATGAAAATTCCATTTGTAGAGATCACCTATGTCTATGAAAAGACTCACGTCACGGTTTTGTAAGTGATCCTTAGATTTAAGATCACTAAGTTATCTTGTATAAAAAATGTTATATTTTGATCTCGTTACATGTTATCTTAATCAAGATAACGAAGGAGCAGACATTGAGTATAATATGAATTATATGAAGGTACTTAAACAATCAAGAGATAATTCATCACCCTATATGAATTAGAGAAAATGTTTCATCTGTTCTCAAATAGTATTGACTGAAAAATTCTTGGCAAAAATGGAATGATATTTGAAAAGTGTTTCAAATCTTATTCAAACAATCAATGATTATTACGTAGAGAACAATTATGATTTAACATGATAGACATACTTCATGTTTTAATGTCAAATCGGAATATTATTGATGAAATGATATTAATGACACTGAGAAATCGATCACTAAAAGATTAAGTCAAACCATCAATGACTTTTTAATATTTAGAGGATTATGACACGTTGTTAGACGATACACCTGATCTTCAAATATAAATTAATCAATTATTGAATTGATAATAAATTAAATTGTTAATTTATTTAATTGGAATTATAATTTATATTTGGGTCAACATATTAGGAACTTAATGGGTCATACACATTAAGAACTATTAGTCAAAAATTAAATTGTAATGATTTAATTAAGTATGACTTGATTAAAATATATTTTAGAAATTAAAGACTAAAATATAATTAATACATAGATTATATTTCTAAATCTAGAAAAATCAAATAAGAACTTGATTGTGTTAATTTTTAAAATTGCCTTGAATTAATATATCGATATTATTCAGAAGACAAATTAATATTTTATCAATTTATAGAGTTTTTCAGATTTCACTACAAATAGTAAGTTATGCTTCTTACTTTTTTTTAAGAATGGTTGTTTGTTAGAAAGAAAAAACTATGTAAGTCATAGAATAAAAAGCTAGCACTCTAAGCATATTAATCTCTTTCTTTTAAATATTGATTTTTTCTAAATAGAAATTTAAAAGATTTTTCACTAATGATTTATTTAAATTACCGTTAAAGATCAGATAATTGAACGGTTTGTGGTTTGTGATAATCCAATCTTTAAAGAATTAGTGAAAATAAAAAAAAATCAAATTTTCAGATAATAAACCTTTAATCAATTCTAAATATTTCTAACATGATCATCATCATATGGACTTCACTTCTAGATATTATTTTTTTATTGTTTACGCTGAATTAATGATTCTTGAGAACTCAACAAAAACAATTATCCACGTAAAGCTACAGAATTCCAAGCAAACCAGTTTCATTGCTTGCATTCGAGCTTCAACTCAAGGGGCTAAAACCAGAGACCTCATAGTCTTAAGCACATATACAAATTTACCATCTAATTTAAGGATAAACATTTACTAATTCTACAGTACTTAGAGTCAAGGTTTAAGAACCAGCTGTATCTACAACTACCAAACTTCATCTTGCCTCCACATCTACTGCAGGTGAGAAACTTTGCTCGCTGAAGCACTGACTAAGACTACATTTGCCACTGTGACCTGGTAACTTTTTTTATGGCCCATCACTCTAATATCTATAAATTCCTCGAACACCATTTTTTCTTGTAGCCACAAGCTTCCTGATAGAGAACCATTTCAACACGTTAGAGATCTTTGCCCATCTCCTCTTAGCCTTATCAACAGCAACGGCTGTAGAGCGTGCCAACAGGAAGCTATCAACGGCACTTTGTAAATCAGCTTGTGTTTCTAAACCAAGGTTCTGAGTCTGAAGATCTGTATCAAAAAACCGCAGATGCTCCTCGTCACAGAAAGCATGAACCAAGGAATCAGTGTCACAGATGAGGGAGTTGGAGACTTGGCTAGGGAAGTTCAAAGTCTGGTCGTATCTAAGACCCAAACTTTCAATACCCTGCAAGGCATAATCATCCAAGCCACTCCCACCCCCAACAGTATATATTGATGACATGATGTCTGGAGAAGATGCACTTGGCTGTGCATAATCAAACCCTTCTATTTTTTGTGAAGCCAAAAACTTGCTTCCACAGGAATTCTCTGTCCGGGGCGAGCTTGAGGTGTAAGGAACATCAGATAATTGTGAGGAGCCACCCACCAGAGAGGCTTCATCATCAAAAGATATGACTTGCTCCCAGTGCTCAAATGCAGTGATTACCAAGTTCTGAGCATCAGCCTGAAGGCAGGGTTGAGTATAAGAAGCCAGAAATGACTGGTGGAAACAAGGAATGAAAAAAAAGTAATGAAAAATAAATTAAGGTTGTGAGAGAACTGTACCTTTTCTGTTTCAGAAAGCTTATCAAGAGGAACATAATGGCATTCTGAAAGCAATCCTATAACTTGTCCCACGACATTAAAGACGACACCAGTTTTCTGTTGAGAAACAGGAGGGCAATACAAGAATATTCTCTTATCAATCACACAGGTTCGAGCATGCTCCACAGTAACTTCCCACATCTTAGCGGACATGCCTGTGCCAAGAATCTGCATATACCCATCAAAATGTTATTTTCATGTTATTTCAAGACTATGGAAACATCATTTAAAGCAGTCATAGTTGTTGAAATTCTTGTAAGGTCATAAAACTTAAATGCGACATAGACAAAACTAGAGGCATGCAGTACGTATGGTCCTTTAAAGTAAATAGTTTTTTATTCTCCTTTCTGATAATCAACAAGACGTCCATGGAGCAGTGCCTAGGGCAATGAAGACAGGTGTTTAACTCAGACGGACATAAAGTGTCCACCATGGTGCTAGGAAAAAATTACATGAAGCAGAAAAATTGGACACAGGTCTGATGGGGGTTACTTGATATGTCACAGAAAAAGAGGGCTTCTGTATCTATCAAACAGACTGGTCTCAACTTGGACATTTGCAAAGCCTCAAGTCTTTCCCTAAAACATAAAATTAAGAGCTATTCTAGTTATCAATATGTGGGGAAGTTTTTGTTTTTAAGAAGTTTCTCTCTATTTTCTAATTTTGAAGATAAAAAATGTAATGAATGGACCCTCTTAAAAAAGGCAAACAGATAAAATGATGAGGATTGTACCAGGTACCCAAAAGCACAAGTAAAATACGTCAAGGAGGTATATGTTATACAATGTTTATGATAAAAACAGTAGATTCTTACATAGCGAAGCCGTGAAGGGTCTATAAAAAGAAGGGTCAGGAAATCCTTCACACTATTGATATTCTCCCGACTCAATCGCTTATGGAAAGCTCCATCTTTGCCAATCTTCTCTAATCTCCAAACTTCATCAAACAGAGATGGGGGATGGTGCTTCTTGTACACTGAAACCACAAACTAATGGTTAAGAGCACAAATTTTTTTCTCTGTTTTACATTTTTGCCAAGAAAACATCTCTTTCCCCTGATAACTTGTATAAGCTTTCAATCATATGTTCAAATCAGAGCCAATATTTATTCTTATTCACTTCCATCATATCATTTTCTGCCTCACGTAATCAAATACTTCTTTATATATATATATATATATATATATATATATTCAATAGCATGAATATGTGCAACACAGAATTTCTAAGAACTCACAATTTTGAAGTAATAAAGATTCTATAATACGGGAAAAGATTCAACCTTTATCCTTGGTCCCAAAGATATGTGCTCAGTTCAAAAAACAATAAATTTAAACTTATTTGTTTATAAAAGAAAAAAAAATTAGAATTTTTCATTCAGCATGCAAATTTTAATCTCCTGCAGGTTGAATAGAAGTTTTTATTTTGGTTCAATTTAAATAAATTAAATTTCAATCATTTTCCAAATTAACCATATATTTGGGACCTAGGAGTGTCAATTTCCTCTGTTGATCTGCTGTAGTATAGTTTTCACAGGGTATAATCATTGCATATCCTCCATAAGAAAGAGTTCATGCTTTCAAAATGAAAGCATCTTAAACGACTCTACACAGAGAATCTTAATCGGAAATTTGTCTGACACCATTTCAATTTCATAGTTTGAGCCTCTGAGGAAAACAGTAAAGGAATGCCAAAAACAAATGCACACACAAACTCACATTCTCCTCGGTGATCCCTGACAATGAAGGATTCTGTCTTCGATTCCCTTATGCTAGTACCATCAAAGTTGTCCACAGCTCTTACACCAAGCCTGAACTTGCGGCTTCTTGTCCAGCTTGAATTATCTGTAAATGAAATCTCACCAACCAAACAAATCCCCTCTTTAAGATTGAGGAGTACATCTCCTGTAAGAAGGGGTTTCTTTCCTTCTCTCTCCCTCACAATGTTAGTCTTGAATTCTTCAGGTGTCCAATTCTCACCCTCATCACCATCAAAATCACCCTCAAGAACGACAATTTCCACTCTGGAAGAAGACTCGGGACCAGAGTTGACAATTTTCCCAGTAAGAGTATCCATCAAAACCACTTTTAATACTGGACCTTCTTCTCCTTCAATACGAGCTCCAGTGAACACTGGAAGTGAGAGGTTGTTTGCAAACAGCAGTTTTAAGCTTTTTGATTCAGAAGAACCTATCTCTTTCCCGATGTTCCTGAAAAAGGATGCATAAGAAACATGAGCCATACAGAATCCATTACAAGGGTAGTAGGGATCACAATCTTCTAAGCGCACACATTTCTCACTTCTTCCTATTTACCTTTGAAGGATATATAAACCATTCAACACCTTCAGACCATTGATTCTTACCTTTTCATGTTGGCCAAATGTTTCCTTAGAGCTAATTCGACTTCCTCTTTTACCTGTAAAAGCATAATAGAAAAATGTTCATTACCACTCTATATGATCTATTAAATCTCTTATATATAAACTACCACTACAAGATGCGAGAGTTCACAAATAATATGAACTAACACATTATGTTCCATTTGAAAAACCATTTGTTTATTTTTTAAAGCATCCAAATCCGTTAACAATGAGATAACACATCATGTACACAATGTTGGAAGACCTATAGATGCAAACCAGAAAAAAGAAACAAAGGTTTTTACAGAAGAAGAAGCAAGGAAACATCTTAATTTGTTAGCACTCATCATTTGTTACACACCATAGGTTTTTAATGGATATATTTCATTCTCAATAGACCAAGCTTCGTCAAGAGACTTTGGGCAGTTACTGAAGTAAAGCCACTGTATATAACATTGAAAAATTATTGATGATAGTAAGATGAACTCGGAGGGTTATAATGGAAGGTAGAAGAGAAGGCCTGGAGTAGCCAACTGCCTGTTATACCATTAACAGAGGCTACAATGTCCATTCTAGGTTGGACCCCAGTTTCTTTTTCTTGTTCACAGCACTTCCCAACCAACTTGAAACAGAAGCTAAAAATTCCAGCTTATTAGACACAGACACTCTGTTCCAGAATGATCGACAGTTTATCCCGTCTAAGAAAGAGACAAGGGCGAGGTGATAAACAATGTTTGCAATTTGCAGTTGCAACTTGTTAAGAAGTTTAGGCAAGGGGTTCCTGATGTTCAAATCTAACAGACTGAAAGCCACACCATTCTGGTGCTAAGTAGACCTCTTCTCATCTAGCAAAAAAGGAACATGTTAACAGAAGGCTCAATAGCTGGAGAAGGCAACAGCAGCACGAGCTGGGATAATTTGATCAGAACATATCATTATGGAGGAAGTTGCAACCAACAGAGGGAGGGGGAAGGGTAGCTTAAATATGCTACTCTAAAGGTTCCATTGATAACAACCGCAAGTACGCAAGCTCCAAATTATGTTAATTTGAGAATGTTATGTTTGAACTTTGAAAGGGCTATTTTGATGCCTTTATTTCTACGTCACATTTATTCAAGCTTGTAAATTTAACAAACTATAAACCATCTTAGTACGCCGCTCTGCATACTGAATGGAAGTTGCAGGAGCAAAACAGGAAGATGCTGATTACAACATCAAAGCTCAATCAACTGTATGTAATATAAAACATTCTGCAATACAATTGATCATGAAAAAACACACATACCACACTACGTATCAACGGCTCCAAAACTGGCTCTAGCAAATGCTGAACTGATTGCATTTTAATCACCTCCTCAACCACACTAGACATCATTAACAAATAGATTAGTGACCGAAACAAGAAAGGTGAAAGAAAACTTCAACGAGCACTAGAATCACATCCGATAATTCCACCCTTCGTTCCCTCACCACAATAAAGAGCCAATTCAGGCCTCACTCATTTCACAATTTCCCTCATAATTTTTAAATGACATTTACTCATTAACAGAGCACAGTCAACAAGAATCTCAAGTAAGAATCAACACAAACCCAACAAAGTTTTCAAACTTTACAAAAGCATTCATTGTTCACCAAAGACGAGCAAGCAAACTTCATTTTTAATCCATATTTCCACATTGCTTCCATAATCTCAATCATAATTTACAACCCAAAAACAAAATTCATCAAACCCACTTCACTTCGAATATAGTAGTAATAAAAAAAAAGTCACCTTTTCAAATCGAACCTCCTCCTCTTTTCGTCAGGGCTATTATTCCCATCAGAACGAGGCTTACCCTCCTCCGGTTGCCTCTTTTGAGCCATAATCACACCCCAGCAACAGCAAAGAGAAGAAGAGCAAAGCAACTACCTTTGTAGATGGTTTTATGTAGGAAAGATAGGAAACATTCATGAAAGGCAAAGAGACCAACATGCAGCACAGCACAATAAGTAATTTATTTATATACACAAAAACACACGGCTAGGATTAAAAAATGACTACGAGTGTGAGTCGAATCCAAAAACACTTTTCTTCTGTCCTTTTTATCTTCTTATGCTCTTTCTCGTGGGCTATGTATGTGCATGTGCATGTGCATGTACATGTATATCCATTGAGCTTGGCTGCATGCGTGACACATGCTTGCTCCTCAGAGTTAATCATTTCCTTGTTTTTTTTTTTTTTTTAATTAACATGATGTTCGGGTTAGCTTGTACCTCAACTAATCTCACGGGCCCTAAAATTAATGATCATGTAAGTCTCTAGTAGCCCTAAGATTTATAGAATTTGAACTGATGACCTTTAAAAAATAAATATAGAACCTGACTAATTGAGTTATACTCCTTGTAATTTTTTTTTTTATTTTGTAACAATAATGTTGGTTTATGCTGGAGGAGTTGTACTGGTGTAGTAGTTAATGTACATGTGTGTAGTTGTAGTAACTAGAAAGAGTGTTAAAATGTTGTTCTAAAATTTTAATTTTTTTAAAATTAATGTTTTTAATATTAAAAATAAATTTTAATAAATATTATTTTAATAAATTTAAAAAATATTTTAAAAAACAAGTGACAAGAAGAAAAATAAGCAGAAGGAATGTTCGGGGTCCGTAGAAAGCGCGTTTTAGATAATGAGGAGTGGGGTCGTACAAAGCGCGTGTGACAAGACAAAATAAAATCTTATCTTATTACCGTTTGTTTTGCTTTAAGAATCTACTAATTTTGTATATGTTCGAGAGATTCGGTAATTAACCTTTTCTTCTTTAATTAATCACTTCATTTGGATCGTACACTTCATCATTTATCACTTGACTAGTCATTTAATACTTTTATCTTTTGTGAAAGATTTGGACAAAGACAGCGTGCATAATTGCAATACCATATTATATAATAAGTTATTAATATTTTATCTATAAATACCAAGAAATTAATTTCATTTGTGAAAATTTTGTTCAAAGATAGTTGAACACAATTGCAATAACATATTAATAATATCAATTTATTACAAACCTAGAATTTGATTTGACAAGTAAAATAAAAAATTACAATAGTCGAGAGTTGAAAACACTTGTAGAATTAAAACAATAAAAAAAATAATGTACGGAGTTATGAAGTTACGAAATTGAGTTAATTGTTAGTTAGTATTTAGGAACTTAGTTATAAAAAAATTAGTAGTTAGATTGGTAGAAAAATACTTGTATATAAGAAAGGATTGTAAAAACATTAGAAGTATGCAATAAAAAATAAAGATTCTAGCTTTACTAAAATTGTCAACTCTCTCTTCTCTTCTTCTTTTTAAATTTCAACTTCTTATTAAGAGATTATTAACAAATTGGTATCAGAGTAGACGATCAACGACCAATAAAATATTCTACATTGTATAACAATTAACAATGAGAAAGAATAATAAGATTAAAGCCTTGGAAGAATATGGAAAGAAAATGGATGAACAAATATAACACTTGCATGAGAAACTTTAAGAAATGAGAGCAGAGCAAACCTAGAGGAAGTTTGCAAATGAAAACTCTAATGGCTATACTCAATACATTTATGGATTAATTTTCAATCAAAGAATGAATCAACGTAATGAAGGCATGGGAAACCATGAAGTTCAAACTCTTCAAAAAATAAGCTACAATGTAACCTTGCTTATGATGGAATTGCAAACTTTTTGAAGAGAAAATATAAAGGGTTGGATAAGAAAATACAAGAAGTTCTTCAATATGAATTTTACATTAGTGTAACAAATGGGTTAAAATAGCCTCTTTGTATTTGGAAGAAAAGGAAGAGATATGGTGCAAAGGTTTCTTGTATGGAACAGATGATTTAGCTAGGTGAGAGGAGTTCACAAGGGCTTTTTGTATAAGTTGACATTAGAGAGATGTGATGGAAGAATTCAATAAACTTGTGCAAGATAAATATATGGAAGAGTATTTGGAAAAATTTGAAAAATGTAAGTCATTTATGAATACTTTGAACCTACATGAATCTTACTATATCTCCAGCTTTATACATGGGCTTAAAAAAAATATCAAGCTAATGTTAAAGACTCTTAAGCCAACAATATTAATGTAGGCCTTTGATCAAGCTAAGTGGCAAGAAAAATCTAAAAATACTATGGTCAAGTAAAGCATATTCATTCCAAGTGTTGTTATCTCATATAGTATAGGTTAACAACTAAGTAAACCACCACCGAAGACTTTTAACCATTCTAAAACATGAACGTGTCATAGTTCAAGGCAACTCTTGAAACTTTACATAAGCACAGAAGATGGTTGGGGAAATGTTTTAGATGTGGGAAGAAGTATGCACTTGGACATCAGTATAGTATGAAGAAAATACATATAATTGAAGGAGTGGAAGGGGATAAGAGAATTCCTAGATGTGGAAGGAGGTAATAGTAATGGATTACTGCTTAAGAAAACAAAGTTAAGGTTAGTCTAGTGGCTATTTTAGACAGGCAAATTATAAAGAAGGGTAATCGAGTTGTGGTCATTAGACTTATTTGATGGTCCAACTTGTTCAAGAAAGATGCTACATGGAAAGATTTGGAAGAACTCAATAATCAGTTTCCTAATTTTTCTTTTGATTTTTTGAAGTGAAAATATCCCTAAAATTTCAAACCAGTTAACAAGTAGAGAATATAAAAGATAAGCACAATCAATCACACAAGAGCACATATAAAATTTAAGTGGTTTGACAACTTAGACCTACTTCACCAGCGAGGTGATTAAAGAAATTCACTATGAGAAATTAAAAAATCACAAGGTGTTACACAAAATCTCTCTCTCACCCCAAAATCTTAAAGTAACTCAAAATTCACTTTTTCTCTCATTCTTTTAACTACCAAAGTTTCGACAATAAAAACACTCACAAATAAACATTATTTTAAAAATATAATAATTTTAGATTTTTATATGAATTAAATATATGAGTATTTTTTTCCTCACTAGACTCGCAATTTAAGACATACTCGTTGTTCTTGAGGACAAGAATCTTAGAGGAAGGAAGAATTGTTATGGGTCATAGATTTGGTTTGACAACGGCAACAACAATTACAAACAGTTAACAGTTGCATATAGTTGTAAAATGAAAGACATGTCTTTGTGTGCTGTATTTATATATAAAAAAGTGAAGAATAATTAAATTATCAATTT
>Ga0307517_10003551_pt1 | contig 24219 bp, 20 predicted proteins | sample 23_EM_MG_FD_194515 | JGI IMG/M metagenome (GOLD analysis project Ga0307517, IMG submission 194515) | Populus trichocarpa ectomycorrhiza microbial communities from riparian zone in the Pacific Northwest, United States - 23_EM | ecosystem: Host-associated > Plants > Roots > Unclassified | place... | reverse complement strand
CAGTTTGTTTAAATACTTTTTGCTATATGGGCAAGCATGAATTATTGGAGAACCCGCTATTGGGTATTTTTTTCAGATCAATTGATATTCCCGTAAACCGCGACAGTAAAATATCATCCTACAAAGCATTTAAACAAACTGGCGAACGTTTGGAGCAAGGTATGAGTGTGGTGATATTCGCGGAGGGAACTATTTCAAAGTACTATCCGCCCCAATTGCAGGAGTTTAAGAATGGACCTTTCAGGCTGGCAATCGAATTAAAAATACCTATTTTGCCTGTTACTTCGCTGGATACATGGAAGGTAATGTGGGATGATGGACGCGTACATGGCAGCAGACCGGGGATTTGTCATATATTTGTGCACAAACCCATTGAGACAGCGGATATGACTGTAGAAGATGCTGACCTGCTGAAAGATGAGGTTTATAGGGTGATTAAACAGAAATTGGACGAAAATGACCATAGATAAAGAAACCGTAGAAAAAGTAGCTCATTTGGCAAGACTGGAACTTGCTGAGGATGAAAAGGAAAAGATGATTGAAGATATGAGCAAGATACTGGATTTTATGGCCAAACTGAATGAGATTGATACATCAGGTATTGAGCCCCTGGTGTATATGACCAATGAGATAAATGTAGTCCGGGAAGATGTGGTAAAACAGGAGATCACTCATGAAGAAGCTTTATTGAATGCCCCAAAGCATGATACGGATTACTTTTTAGTAGCCAAGGTGATTGAGAAATGATTTAGGATTTAGATTTTAGAGTTTAGAATTTAATTTTCCTGTAACAATTGAGGTGCTCTTATAGTCAAACAAAGAAAAACGGATGGAGCCATTAATTACTATTAAAGATATCGGGCGTAAATATGTGATCGGTGCTGAAACTATTCATGCACTAAAATCGGTATCCTTAACTATAAATAAAGGCGAGTTCGTAGCCCTGATGGGCCCCTCCGGTTCGGGTAAATCAACCCTGATGAATATTCTGGGCTGTCTTGATACGCCCACAAAAGGCACCTATATCCTTAATGGCATCGACGTAAGTCACATGACGGACAATGAACTTGCCGAGGTTCGTAATACCGAGATCGGTTTCGTATTTCAGACATTCAACCTGCTTCCACGTAATACAGCTTTGGATAATGTTGCTTTACCGCTGATCTATGCCGGCATTAATAAAGAAGGCAGGCAGGAACGGGCCAAAAAAGCATTGGAAAATGTTGGTTTAGGAAATCGTATAGATCATAAGCCAAACGAACTTTCAGGTGGTCAGCGCCAGCGTGTGGCCGTTGCCCGTGCATTAATAAATAATCCATCCATTATCCTTGCCGACGAACCTACGGGTAACCTGGACACCAAAACCTCTATTGAGATAATGGGCCTGATAGAAGATATCCACTCTAAAGGCAACACCATTATTTTAGTAACCCACGAAGAAGATATCGCCAAACACGCTCACCGTATTGTGCGTATGCGCGATGGCCTGATCGAAAATGATTTTGCCAATGCCGATATACATAAGGTGGACAGGAGTGTTGTGGCTGAGTAAATGTTCTTCTCCCTTTCCTATCTCATACCAACTGCTTCTGTTAAACGATAGATTTCTGTAACGGTTTATTTCTATAACACGTATACATTGTTATATTTGAAGCAGATAAATAAAACCTTTATATAAACCTTATCACCCAGTCCTATGCAAAGCAAATTTGCTTTTCATTTTCACATTATACTCTTTGTTTTTTTCTTCGGTTATCTTTCTGGAGCAGTCCGCGCACAAGGTAATACTGACTACACTTATAAAAATCTGGAGGCTTACAGAGTTTTCCTCGAAAGAACCAAAAATGCCACTGAAGATCGGTTGGAAAAGAAAATACGGAAGGATTATGATAAAATTATTGGAGAGAAGAACACTGATCTCATCAAAAGATTAAGCCAGAAAGGATTTTTGTTCGACTCAACCGCCTACCCTTATTTGAACCGGACTTTCAACCAGATACTGGAAAGAAACTCGTTGGATAAAAATCAGTTTCATTTTTTTATCGATCGTTCATCCGATGTAAATGCCTATAGTTACGAAGATGGCACTATAGTATGTGACCTCGGACTAGTCACCACTATGGAAAATGAAAGTCAGCTGGCAATGGCTTTATGCCATGAACTGGGGCATTACTTACTTAACCATGTTAATAATTCCATCATTAAGCATCTTGAGAAGTATAATTCGCCGGAGTTTTTAGCTCAAATAAAAGAGATAAAAAAGCAGGGCTACGATACCAAAGACAAACTGGAGGCCCTGCTAATGAAAGATGCATTTGATCGGAGATATCATAGCCGTGATCAGGAAAGAGCGGCGGATTCCTTAGGGATAGTTTTGTACAGGAACACAGGATATGACGGCAAGAATATTTCACACATGTTCGATTTGCTGGATGCTGCGGATGAGACTACCGCAGTATGTACAATTCAAAACTTCTTTAGACAGGAATCAATCACTATCAATGAAGATATGCTTAAGCCGGCAAAGCGTATGAGTTTTGGAGCTGCAGCAAAAAAGGAATTTATTGATTCTTTAAAATCGCATCCTGATTGTTCACAACGTAAAATGGCAATGCAATTCTGCTTTAATAAAAATCCAAAGCATGGAGCAGATTTTCTGGTTGGAAATGAGCAACGATTGTCGGCAATAAAGAAAATCGCCCTTTTTGACGAAGCTACTTATTCAAAAGAAAATAACAACCTGGGCTTTTATTTTTATCAACTAATTCAGAACAATTCACTTTTCCCTTCAGACAGGCATGTCAAATCAGAAATATTTGATACCATGGTGTCCATCTGTTCGCGTCAGAAATCGCACACACTGTATGCCATAATGAGTAATCAATATATATCAAAAAACGATAATGATGAATACAATAAACTCCTGAAATTATTGGACAACCTGAGTCTGAAAGAAATGACCCAGATAACCGCCAGTTATTACCAAAACAATAAATCACTCATCATAGCTTCAGCAGAAGCTATTAACAATTTAAACAAGCTAAAAAACTGATTATGAAACAAAAATTACTACTTATTCTCTTCGTTTTCGCCACCATCAAAGGATTTGCGCAGGAGGCAACAAAGGTATTTAATGAGGTAAAAGACGTGACACTGCGTAACGTGGGTGTCATTAAACAAAACAATGTTATCAAAGGCTATTTTAATTTTTATCAATTCGATAAGGCTGATAAAAAGAACCTGATCTACAAGCTTAACCTGTTGGATGAAAACCTGAATGACCTTGGGACAAAAGAAATCATCGGTCCGAAAGCATGGCAGTTGGTAAGCACCGGCTTCGATGGTAAAAACTTCTGTTTCAAATTTTGGGACGAAAAAGCCAAAACAATCGAGCTAAAGGTATACGATCAGGAGGCTAACGAAGTAGCCTCCAGTGAATTGAAAATTAATTACAAGCCAGGAGGTCACGACTATAAAATGTATTCGGATATGACACCTCCCGAATTGTATATCCTGGGTAACAATGGCTTTATAGATTATACTTTCAACGAACCGAATAATGCTTTTATAATTAGTTATGTAGATGGAACAACTAAAACATCATGGCAAAAGACTTATGAACCTGAAGGAAAATCAAAAGTTATGTTGCCTGCATTTTTGAATGGAAATAGCGATGTGATTTTAACCTCGGTATCAAGAGTTGAAAAGGGGTGGAATAATGGGAAATCAGAACTTTCTGTTTTAGCTACCAGTACCAAAGATGGAAGTCAGTTGTTTGACATGTCAACGGAAATAGGCGATAATCACATAGTCCCTATAAATGCAGTTTTTGAAGGCGATAAAATAACTATCATCGGTTTAAATTATAAGTCTAAAAAAGTGTATACAACAGCTCCGGACGGAATGGCATTTCTTGAAGTTGACAAACATGGCCAACTATTAAAGAGTAATTTTAAGACATTTGAAGAGTCGTTGAGCAAGTATTTGCCGATGGAGGATCACAGACTTAAGGATGGATACTATTTATATATACATGATATCGCCCGCACAAATCATAATACCAATATTGTAGTAGCTGAGAAATTTAAAAAAGTAGCAGATGGACTCGGGATTGCTATGACAGTATTATCGCAGGGTGGTGCAGGTGGCGTTGCTAAATTAAAAATGGAAAATATGGTTGTCATTGAGTATGATATGAATGGCAATGTTATACAAGCAAAAGAAATACCTAAGGTTTCGGGGAATAGCGGGGGTTTTCCTTCATATGTGGGGCTATTGCAACCTTATCTTTTAGCCTTTATGGCTAATGGTTGGGGATGGATGGATTACATGTATACATTGAAAAGTGATGATAATTCAGAGATTACCTTCAGTTTTGTGGATTACGACAGGATGGATGCCGACGCCAAAAAAAACAAGAAACTTTGGGCAAATAAAGTATAAGGATAATAAATTCACTGTCGATAAAGTTCCGATAAAAAACGATAAAGCTACTTTCTCACATTTGTTCCCTGCTAAAACAAACCATGTATTGCAGGTAAACTATTATAAAAAGGAGAAAAAGTTATCAATGGATATGATTAAACTGAACAACTAAACGACAGATAAAAGCAGGATAATGCTCCCGGTAATATAACAATGCCGGGAGCATTGTTATTTATATCTCAGCAATTAGAAGCCAGCCGCACAACAAATTCAGCTAATTTAAGGGTAGTTTCGGGCATTATGGGTTTCCGGTGACCAATGATCAGTGTATGACCGATGATCTCTATAATTACATCTTCGTGCCGCATATCCATCACTACATTCCTGAAATCACGGTTCATAGCCGATTCGGCTTTGTAACGGTCATTGACCAATACATAAAAAGTATCGCTAAAAGCTTTGTCATCATCAAAATCCAACTCTACAGGGTGTACCAGTTCGATAAGCTTGTCTGTTAACGTCTCGGGCCGGATGAGGGCACGTCCGCAATCCTTTTTCAGATAAGCTAAAGCCCAGCTTTGATACTCGTAATAATCATACAGTGTTGGTAATTTTGAGCCGCCTTTTTTTACTTTATGGATCTCAACAAAAAGGATATAGCAATCGGTGCGGGCATTTTTGATAACGTACGAGCCTTTTACATTAACATTATCACATTCTCTGAAAGCCTCAAAATCTTCCAGGTGAAAATTAATATTCCCGGTATGCTCGATACGGAATTTTGATTTCAATAGCTTATAAGTATCATCAAAAGTATCGATGGTATTGCTGTCGAGGCCTATTGTATCAAAGGGATAGTCCATCTACAATAATACACGATTTTAGGATTTAAAGGAAATTGTAAGATCAATAGGATTTGATTTGACAACTTTTAAAAAGTTGTCAAATCTTTTGGAATACACTAATCAATCATTACTTATATGCTGCCATAGTACCGCATGAGCAAACACAATTCGGATCGCTTACACCTAACTTTTTTAGGAAATACTGGTAAAAACCAATGCGGTCATTCATGCTATAGATATTTTCTCCTTGCCCGCATTCCACCGCACCGTTAATGATATTGATGGTCATTCCAAACCCCGGTGTGCGGTTTTTGGCTTTGTCATCAGGCTTAGGTTGCCATTTACCGATCATGACATCATGGGCCGATGGTTTGTAAGTTTGTGGCGTCATCCAGAAATAAATGGCTACTTTGAAGGCGATCACCGGGTCGGTCTCCACCAGTTCAGGATTAGTTAGCAATACAGTTTTATCGCCGAAAATACAATCCGATGCATAGCCATAATTGCCATTGTAACTTAGTTGTACCGGTCCGCGGCCATAATACTTTTTGCCGGCAACTGCAGGGTAATTATCATTTTCGGCAACATAGGGTAACGAGGTGTTGCTTTCATGGGTGAACATTAATCCGTCATTATATTTGCCATTTTCGCCATGGCGAGTCTCATGGGCAATATTGGCAAAAAAAGCGGCCAATTCTTTTTTATCGGTTGGCAGGTCTTTTTCGCTGCAAAAATTACCATAATCAATGGTGTAAGAGCTATCGGGTTTCTTTTTCGCCCAGTCCTCGTTCCAATCCTCATCCTGGCGCACAACTACAGATTTGTCTGTACTTTTATCCGTGCGGGTGATCTGGTACACCGAAACTGCACGTTTAACCACCTTTACCCGGATATTGCTCATCTGGCGGATAGCTTTTATAAAGGCGTTATAGCTATAAAATTTATCGTGCTGGGGGAAAAAATCATTAAACTGTTTTTCATTAAGGAAACTGCTCACCTGTATATTGTTTGGTACGATGGTTTTTACATTAGTGCCGCCGCATTTAAAGCTGAATAACAGGAATAATGAGAGTATAAGACTAAGTCTGATTGGCAAAAAAGTATATCTCATAGGCTAAAGATTATTCCAAAATGGAATTTATAGTCATAAATTATCGGATCAAATTTAATAACATTCCCGGCAGCTAAGAGTTTGACTGCCGAAATCAAAATAATTAATCTTACTGTTTACAATCCCAAATCAAAACAATAAATTCGAAAACGAATGAAGATATATACTAAGACGGGCGATAAGGGTTATACCTCTTTAATTGGGGGCACACGGGTGCCAAAACATCACCTGCGGATAGAAAGTTACGGTACGGTAGATGAGTTAAACTCGTACATCGGTTTGATACGCGACCAGGACATCGACGGGCATGATAAACTGGTACTAAAAGAGATACAGGACAGGTTATTTACCATTGGTTCCTCACTGGCGTCTGATCCGGAGAAGTCAAAAATGATCATACCAGACCTGCATGAAGAAGATATTACATTGCTCGAAAAAGAAATGGATGCGATGAATGAAAATTTGCCTGAATTGCGTCATTTTATCTTGCCGGGAGGCAATAATGCCATTTCATTTTGCCATATTGCAAGGTGTGTATGCAGGAGGGCGGAACGGTTGTCGGTACACCTTTCCGAGGAAAGCCGGGTAGAGGGAAAGGTGAATATTTACCTAAACAGGCTAAGTGATTACCTTTTTGTGTTGGCCAGGAAGATAGGAAATGACCTGAAAATCACTGAAAATCAATGGATACCCCGTGTTTAAAAAAATGAAAAAAATATTTGATAATCGATTTAAAAATATTATACTTTTGCGAGAATTTAAATTTACCTTAAATTAGATAGTAATATATGTATTGGACACTTGAATTAGCATCACACCTGGAGGATGCGCCATGGCCCGCAACAAAAGATGAATTAATCGATTATGCTATTCGCTCAGGAGCCCCTGTTGAGGTTATTGAAAACCTGCAGGCCCTTGAAGATGATGGTGAGCCGTATGAAAATATAGAAGAAATATGGCCTGATTACCCTACAAAAGACGACTTCTTCTTTAACGAAGACGAATACTAGCCCCATCTTTAGATATTAAGAACCCTGTATTTGCAGGGTTTTTTGTTTTAGAACCTTTTGGAATGATTTTAGTTATTGGATAAATATCATTTACCAATTTAAAACATTCACAACATGAGAGGTTTGCTTTACATTATTGCAGTCATCCTGATAATAGGGTGGGCAATCGGATTCTTTGCTTATTCAGCAGGCTCCATTATTCACATTCTTTTGGTAATTGCTATAATAGCATTGCTTTTAGGCGTGATCAGAAGGGCCTGATGAGATCTGCAGAATTAAAAAACAAAAGCCATTTTTTATAGAGAATGGCTTTTGTTTTTTAAAAGGAATTCGGCGATAGCGATATCTTCCGGGAATGTGATCTTGATATTCTGGTAGCTGCCGCCGATCAGGTTAATATTTACGCCGGTTTGTTCCACTACGCTTGCATCATCAGTAAAAGAGGTTTGATATGGTTGCAGATAGGCTTCCCTTAATTGTGTCAACTGGAAAGTTTGAGGGGTTTGTATCAGGTATATCTCATCTCTAACGAGGCTTACCGATCGGTTATCTTTGATCTGCCTTACCGAGTCGCGGCTTTTTATGGCTACAATGGCATTACCATATTGGGTGGCGCATTCAAACGATTCATCAATGATCTCGCAATTGATCAGTGGTCTTACCGCATCATGCACCGCAACTATAGCATTGTCGTCTTCTATTAATGCCAGGCCATTTTTAACAGAATGGAAGCGTGTTTCGCCGCCGCTAACTAATTGATGAGAGATCTCGAAATGATGTACCCTGCAAAGTTTATTCCAGTAATCATGCGAATCAATGGGAAGAACCACAATGATTTCCGGTTTCGTTTTGCAATGATAAAAAGCATTTATGGTGTGCATCAACACAGGAAGGTCGTTCAATAATAAGAATTGCTTTGGAACCGCTGAGTGCATCCTGCTGCCCGAACCACCTGCTACTATGATGACGTAGTGTTTCATGTTATGTTGTACGTTGTACGTAATACGTTTTACGTAATATGCCATCAAAGGTATGAAAACGTAATACGTACAACATCAAACTTATAACGTTAAATGATCAGCATGGCATCACCATAACTGTAAAAGCGGTATTTTTCTTTTACAGCTACTTCATAGGCGTTCATTATATGCTCATATCCACCAAAGGCACTTACCATCATCAACAGGGTCGACTCAGGCGTATGGAAGTTGGTAACCATCGAATTAGCTATGCTGAAATCATATGGAGGAAAAATGAACTTACTGGTCCAATCGTTAGCTGACTTTAAAGTTTTGCTGGCAGAAACCGCAGATTCAATAGCACGCATAGAGGTGGTACCAACTGCGCAAATACGGCTCTTTCTTTCTATTCCACGGTTTACAATATCAGCTTGTTTTTGCTCGATAATAAACTGCTCCGAATCCATTTTATGTTTGGTCAGATCTTCTACCTCAACGGGGCGGAAAGTACCTAAGCCAACGTGTAAAGTCACTTCTGCAAACTCAACACCTTTTAATTCAAGGCGTTTCATCAGCTCGCGGCTAAAATGTAAACCGGCAGTAGGAGCTGCAACAGCACCTTCGTGTTTTGCGAAAATGGTTTGATAGCGTTCCTTATCTTCCTGGGTAGCTTTGCGTTTGATATATTTTGGAAGCGGGGTTTCGCCTAAAATTTCCACGTTGCGTCTGAATTCCTCATCGGTACCATCAAACAGGAAACGGATAGTACGGCCACGTGAAGTGGTATTGTCCACAACCTCAGCGATTAACAAATCATCATCGCCAAAGTATAATTTATTGCCTACACGTATTTTACGTGCCGGATCAACCAGTACATCCCAAAGACGAAGTTCCTTATTAAGTTCTCTCAGCAAAAAAACTTCAATAGTAGCACCTGTTTTTTCCTTGTTGCCATACATGCGGGCTGGAAACACTTTGGTATTGTTAAGGATCATAACATCCTTATCATCAAAGTAGTCCAGTATGTCTTTAAATATTTTATGCTCAATTTTGCCTGAGTCTTTGTGCAAAACCATTAATCGTGATTCGTCACGGGTGGTTGCTGGTGTATGTGCAATAAGTGATTCGGGCAGGTTGAATTTAAATTGAGATAATTTCATGTTAAAACAAATGAATTTTTAGGGCGCAAAGATACGAATATTTTTTGTTTAATTGGGCGATTTCCTTATGGCTGTAAAAAAGGTTAATTGGTAAACACAATATATTAAAAATAGTGTGACTTAAAATGTAACTTAATTGATATATGTTCGTCTTACTAAATATCGGTACGAATCATGTAACCGATGTCATTCAATTGCAGTCGGTGTAAACATCTTATATGCTATTTTTAAAACTATTTCGCGAGAGTTTTTTGTTTGCTTTTGATGCCTTGAGGCAAAATAAGCTTCGTACCATGCTGTCGTTGCTGGGGGTTACTATTGGTATTTTTACCATAATAGCAGTGCTTTCCGCCGTGGCCACTTTGCGAAATAATTTACAAAAAAGCGTAAATAAGCTAGGCAGCAATAGTATTTACATTCAGAAATGGCCCTGGATAGGTGGCGAAGATTTCCCGTGGTGGAAGTACCTGCAGCGCCCGGTGCCCCGCCTGCATGATTTTGACGAGGTTCAGAGGCGCTCCCAAACCGCGGAGGCTGTATCGTACGAAATAGGTATTGATAACCGTGTTATAAAATATCAGAGTAACACGGTTGAAGGAGCACAAATTGATGCTGTTTCGCAGGAACATAATAAGACCTGGAACTTTGATTTTAAAGAGGGACGTTATTTTACCGAGATCGAATCAAGAACTGGTGCTCCGGTAACTATTATCGGGTATGATATTGCCGATAATCTTTTTCCGGGCGGGAATGCCATTGGCAAGCAGATCAAAGTAATGGGCCGTTATGTTACCATAATCGGTGTATTTGCGAAAGAGGGGCAGGATATTTTAGGTATTTCCGATGATAAAGAAGTCCTGCTACCGCTGAATTTTGCTAAGAATATTGTGGATATTCAGAATGAAAAATATAACCCGCAGATAGTAGTAAAAGGTAAAGAAGGTCTCACAGATGGTGATGTGGAAGCGGAAATGGAACAGTTGATGCGCTCTATCAGAAGGTTGAGGCCAAACCAGGAGGATAATTTTTCGTTGAACAAGACTACTTTACTCACCAACCAGTTAGATATTGTATTCCGGGTATTTAATTGGGTGGGTTTAATCATAGGTGGTTTTTCGGTGGTGGTGGGCGGATTTGGCATAGCCAATATTATGTTCGTATCGGTTAAGGAGCGGACCAATATCATAGGTATCCAAAAATCGTTAGGCGCCAAAAACTACTTTGTCATGCTGCAGTTCCTGATCGAGTCTATTGTGCTTTGCCTGGTGGGGGGAATAATAGGCCTCTTTTTTGTATTTACCGGAACTTTCATCCTGAAAGCTGCCGCGGATATACAGGTGGTACTCGATATAGGCAATATTATTGCAGGAGTAAGTACCTCGATTGCTATTGGGGTCATTTCCGGAATAATCCCCGCTTATTCAGCCTCAAGGCTTGATCCCGTTGAAGCTATCCGTTCAAATTGATTTATTTTTTGTTGTTTGTGTGAATGGTTGATTAAGTTAATGTTAATTCAGCCAGCCAAACACATAATTTTTACAAATAGTCCACTTTGCCATCCTTTATAATACGTGGATTTATTTACATTTGCTAGGTCAAAAAAAACGTCTATGTCGGATACAGCGCAATTAATAATAGGTGATAAAACATATGAGCTCCCGGTTATTGAAGGTACAGAAGGTGAAAAAGCAATTGATATTTCAAAACTCAGAGACCAAACGGGATATGTAACGCTGGATATCGGCTATAAGAATACAGGTGCTACTACAAGTTCCATTACTTTTCTTGACGGCGAACTGGGTATACTTAAATATCGTGGTTATCCGATTGAGCAGCTTGCTGAAAAGTCAAGCTTTATTGAAGTAGCTTATTTGCTAATTTACGGTGAACTTCCTACCCAGGAGCAATTAACAGATTTTCAATACCAGATAAGCCGCCATACCCTGGTGCATGAGGATATGAAGAAGTTTTTTGATGGCTTCCCGTCAAAATCTCACCCAATGGGTCAGCTATCGTCATTGGTTTGTTCATTATCGGCTTTTTATCCTGAGTCTTTAAAATCAAATCAAACTACCGAAGAACTGAACCTGAGCATTATAAAAATGCTGGGTAAAATGGCGACGGTGGTTTCGTGGATCTACAAAAAATCATTGGGTCATCCGTATATCTATCCAAAAAACAAATACGATTATGTAACCAACTTCCTGCACATGACCTTTGGCCAGCGCACTGAGGAAGTGGTGATCGATCCGGTAATTGTAAGCGCAATGAATACCCTGTTAATCCTGCATGCTGATCATGAGCAGAATTGCTCTACTTCAACTGTAAGGATCGTTGGTTCGTCCGAGTCAAACATATACGCTTCTGTATCCGCAGGTATTTCGGCACTATGGGGCCCGCTGCACGGCGGTGCTAACCAGGCGGTGATTGAGATGCTGGAACGTATTAAGGAAGATGGTGGCGATACCGACAAATGGATCAAAAAAGCAAAAGACAAGAATGATCCTTTCCGTCTAATGGGGTTTGGCCACCGTGTTTACAAGAATTTTGATCCGCGTGCCAAGATCATTAAAAAGGCCTGTGATGATATTCTTGAAAAATTAGGTATTGATGATGAAGTATTAGAGATCGCCAAGAAACTGGAAGAACATGCTTTAAAAGACCCATACTTTGTAGAGCGCAAACTATATCCAAATGTTGACTTCTATTCAGGTATTATCTACCGTGCATTAGGCTTTCCAACCGATATGTTTACCGTATTGTTTGCTTTGGGTCGCCTGCCGGGATGGATTGCTCAATGGAAGGAAATGAAAGAACACAAGGAGCCAATCGGCCGTCCGCGCCAGATATACGTTGGTGCCGTGAACAAGGAATATACAGATATAAAAGACAGGAAATAATTAAGTCCGCAAGTCGGTAAAGTCCGCATAAGTCCGAAAGCTACCTTTCTTTCGGACTTTCCGACTTCCGGACTTTCTGACTAACTAATCTCCATCCTGGCTTGTATACAACCATGTTTCGGTATTCCCGACAGGCAGATTCACCATTTCTCCACGGTTTTGCTGCCACCAGAAACGTAGGCGCGGTTTTTCGCGGTTACCAATCTCGTTCATTGAATTTGCATCGTATAAGCGGCCGTTTACCATCACATATTTTATCTTTTCGCTGTTGCGGATGTCTGTAAGAGGATTAGCATTCAGCACGATCAGATCAGCCAGCTTACCTAATTCAAGTGACCCTATTTCTTTGTCCATGCCAAGATAGGATGCTCCATTGATCGTTGCGCAGTGTATAGCCTGTAACGGTGACATGCCACCCTGTGTCAGCATCCATAGTTCCCAGTGTGCACCAAGCCCCTGTAATTGACCGTGAGCACCCAGATTTACCTTGGTGCCACCATCAGCAATTTGCTTCACGTATCTTGAAACTTCAATATGATCATAATCACCATATTCAGCAGTTATCCTGCGGCGCGACCGGGCATCAACTATAGATTGCGGTGTAAAACTTAGTAAATGGTCGTTTTTCCAGACTTCGGTACGGTCATACCAATAATTTTCACCAAACAGGCCGCCATAACATACGATCAGGGTAGGCGTATATGCGGTTTTACTGGCGTTCCAAAGGCCTTTTACATCTTTATAAATGGGTATTACCGGGGTATTATGTTCAATTCCGGTGTGCCCGTCCAATATCATATTCATATTGGTAAAGAATGTCGATCCGCCTTCCGGCACTACCTCCATTTGCAATTCGCGTGCAGCAGCTATGATCTGCTGGCGTTGCTCACGGCGCGGCTGGTTATAGCTTTTAACAGAGAATGCGCCTACAGCTTTCAGTCGGCGTAAGTTAGAGAGCGCATCATCCAGGCTATTGATCACCACCTTGAAATCGCCATCAGCACCATACAGGATCGAACCTGTAGAATAGACTCTCGGTCCAACCATGTTACCAGCCTTCAGCATTTCTGATTGACTGAACACCATTTCCGTATTGGTTGATGGATCGTGGGAAGTTGTCACGCCAAAAGCAAGGTTGGCAAAATAGTTCCAGTCCTGTTGTGGCGAGATCCCATCAGGGCTCGGGTGTAAATGAGCATGTACATCGATAATGCCCGGCATAATGGTTTTTCCGGTAAGGTCATACACTTTTGCATCGGCAGGCACCTGTACATCAGAGGCCTTTCCAATAGCGGCGATCTTGTTTTTGTCGATCAGGATAATGCCGTTGTCAATCACCTCATCACCCTTCATGGTAATGATACGGGCATTGGTAAAGGCAATTTTCCCGTCAGGTACATCAGACTTCAATTTTAAGCCGATGTCAACTCCAGCGGTATCAACCACCTTTGTTTGATCATCGCCCCCCTCTACAAAAGGGAAAGTGCTGTGAATATCCCGCGTAAAATATTTTGGCCCTAAGGTCCACATCAGTTTTTGGCTGTCCTTGCTCCAGTGGATATAAGTTCCGGCGTCTCTTGTTAACTTACTCAAGGGGATAGCCTTGTTGGTAGCAGAAAGGTCCTGCGGACTTCCGGTGTACACCATTGGGGTGATGTAACAATTGAATAACTCTGTAAAGGCCATCCATTTGCCATCAGGGCTTGGGGCAAACTGAGTGGTATAAGTAGAGGTGTACAACGTCTTCTTATTGGCGCCCGTGGTATCCATCACCATATAGGCCTTTTTGTCACCCTCACTGCTCTGGTAATATATTTTCGAATCATCTGTTGAGAATTGAGGCCTGATGCCGTTGTTGATCACCATTTTAGGTTTGCCGCCTGTTGCAGGCATAATGTATATCCCGGGGTTTTTACCAAAAGAGTAACCCAATAAATCATTCCCCTCACCCTTACGGAAGATAATCTTATCACCTTTGTTAGAGAACTTTGGCGAATAATACAAGCCTTTTTCTGGAGTAAGACGCGTAACAAAATGTGTAGTAAGGTCAATCCTATTAATAGAACCCTTTAGCTCGTCGTTCCAGTCAATGTAGATCAGCGATTTACCATCAGGGCTGAACTGCGGCTCATATTCAAAATCGGTGGTGCTGTCAATACGCATGGGTTTGCCATCGGGCAGAGTTTTGATGTAGATATAGCCTGCAGCATTAAAAGCCACCTGTTTACCATCAGGCGAGGTGGTTAGCTGGCGTATCATTTTAACCGGGAATTCATCCTGGAAAACCCTTTGCTGAAAATGGAGAGCTTCGGTAATAGTTTGCTGTGAAGTAACTTCAAATGGAATCTGAACGGCATTTAAAGTAGTGACATCCAGGTTCCATATCTTCCCTTTGGCATAAAAAATAATGTTTTTACTGTCCGGTGTCCAGCCAAAGTTAGGGTAAACGCCAAATACTGCCCAGGTTTCCTGCTGATCCTTGGATAGTTCATCATATACCGGCCATTCTTCGCCCGTAGCCAGGTTATGCAGATATAATACTGACTTGAGTCGTACTCTCTTCACAAATGCCAGTAGTTTTCCATCCGGCGATATTTGCGGGCGGCATGCACCACCTGCACCGCCGGTTATAGCTTCTATTTCACCGGTTTCGCGGTTCAATCTTTTAATGGCGTATATGCCCTGGTATGGGTCCTTGTTATATTGAAAAAATGGACCAGGTGTAACATCCTCGCTCCAGTAAACATGTTTCCCATCTGGAGAAACGATAGGTTCGCCTGCGTCCTCCTGGTCATTCTTACGTTTGGTTAACTGGATACCTTCGCCGCCTGTTTTATGGTACAACCACATCTCGCCCGCACCCAATGAACGCGAGGCAGTAAAGTGTTTGCGTGCCACTAAAAATTGACCGTCAGGTGTCCAGGAAGCATTATTTAGTAGCCTGAAAGTCTCTTTTGTGATTGGATGTTTATTGGTGCCATCACTGTTCATGATCCAGATATTATCACCGCCGTCCTTATCGCTGGTATAGGATATTTGTTTGCCATCCGGGCTATAGCGGGGTTGTATGTCCCATGATTTTCCTGTAGTAAGCGTAGTTGCTTTACCACCCTTGATAGGGATAGAGTAAATATCACCCAGCAGATCAAACACAATATTTTGACCATCAGGACTTACGTCGAGGTTCATCCAGGTGCCCTCGTCGGTTGTTATGGAGACTTTTTTTACCGGACCGGGAGGTGCCTCTACGTTCCATTTTTGTGCGTAAAGTATATGGGTTGATAAGGAGAATAGTATAGCTGCAACAAGATATTTCATAAGTATCAATATGTTAACGCTGCGAATTTAGAAATATTGAGCCATTTATCAGGTTTTGAATTTCGATTGTTCGATTTCGGGTTTATCTTGCAGCAGGATTACTAAATCCGAAATTGTAAATTCGACATCCGAAATTAAGAGATGACTATCCAGGAGATATTAAAATATTATTGGAAACACGATACCTTCCGGCCTTTGCAGGAGGAGATTATCCAGTCTGTTTTATTGGGCAGGGATACATTGGCTTTGTTGCCTACTGGCGGGGGTAAATCCATTTGTTTCCAGGTGTCGGCTTTGGCCAAAGAGGGGATATGTATTGTGGTATCACCCCTGATCGCTTTAATGAAGGACCAGGTGGAAAACCTGAAAGCAAAGGGAATAGAGGCTGTATCTATTGTATCAGGAATGAGTAAACGCGAGGTGGATATTGCCCTGGATAATTGTGTTTATAGCGGGGTTAAATTTCTGTACCTATCGCCAGAGCGCTTGCTTTCTGAACTCGTTCGCGAACGCATATCTTACATGAATGTCAACCTGATTGCAGTTGACGAAGCGCATTGTATTTCCCAATGGGGCTATGATTTCAGGCCGCCTTATCTGCATATTGCTGATCTACGCGAATTACATCCAAATGTTCCAGTCTTGGCATTGACTGCGACGGCTACTTCGGATGTATGTGATGATATTCAACAGAAGCTCCTGTTCAAACAGCCCAATATTTATCGTAAAAGTTTTGAGCGCAAGAACATTAGCTATGTAGTGCAGAATGAAGAAAATAAACTGCGTAAACTGCTGGACGTTGCAAAAGGCGTAAAAGGCAGCGGTATTGTTTATGTGCGTAGCCGTAAAGAAACTGCGGAGATTGCCAAGTTTTATGGCGAAAATGGCTTTCACGCTGATTTTTACCATGCAGGTTTGACAATGGAGCAGCGGTCAACTAAGCAGGAGAGCTGGAAAAATAATAAGACACGGATTATTGTAGCCACCAATGCTTTTGGGATGGGGATTGATAAACCTGACGTCCGTTTTGTGATCCATAAGGATATGCCGGAAAGTTTGGAGGCATACTACCAGGAAGCGGGTAGGGCAGGGCGTGATGAAATGAAAGCCTATGCAGTATTGCTTTATAATCACGCTGACCGAACTAAGAATGAAAAGAAACTGTTAACCAATTTCCCATCAGTTGATGAAATTAAGTTGGTTTATCATCATTTGGGCGGTTACTTTCAATTGGCCTACGGGACAGGTGAGGGGGTAAGTTTTGATATTGACCTGAGTGATTTCTGTACCCGTAATAAACTCGACCCAAACAAAACCCTCAATGCATTGAAATTCCTGGAACAGGATGAATACCTTGCATTTAACGAGAGTGTGTTTTTGCCATCAAGGTTTAGGTTCGAGGTATATAATGAAGAGCTTTATAACTTCCAGATACAGAATTCGGCGTGGGACCCATTTATAAAAACGCTACTACGTTCGTACGGAGGCTCGTTTGAGAACTACGTTCGATTAAGGGAATTTGATATTGCCCGTCGCAGCAATTTGAGCGTTCAGCAGGTAATTGAAGGGTTAAAACAGTTGCAGGAATTAGGCATACTAAACTATCTGCAACAAACCGATATGCCACAGGTAACTTACCTGAGGCCGCGGCTGCAGAATAACGAGTTGATCATCAATAAGCGTTACATAGACGAGCGCAAGGCCATCTATCTTAAAAAATTGGAAGCAGTTTTTGCTTATGCCGAGCACAAAAAATGTCGCAGCCGGATGCTGCTTGCCTATTTTGATGAAGATAACGCCGATAAATGCGGGATATGTGATGTATGCCTGGAAGAAAAACGATTGAAAAATCTTTCTGAAACTACCGATAATATTACTGATGAAATAGCTCACTTGCTCAGCGTAGATACACTCACCATCGACAGACTGATGGGCTCCCTCAAAAGCGGTACTGAAAAGGATCGCATAGAAACTATCCGCTTGTTGCTGGATGCAGGTAAGATCAAGACGGATGGGGAACGATATTATTTATAGTCCGAACCGCTGATTTCTTTTATTGAATGATTCCGCTGATACAACCAATCTCTAATCACCGGTAACTAATCACTATTCCTGAAATTTTCACCGATCAAAATCCCCGGTTTACCGGGAAAACCCCGCTGTACAACTAATAGAGGCCTTTTTGCTGTAACGGAATTTTATTGCGATCGTCTTATTGGTGTATTTGGAAACAAACAAATTGACAATCAAAATATTAAATATCATGAAAACAAAAATTTTTTCCTTCGTAGCTATTGCAGCAGTAGTTTTAGGAATAAGCAACACAACTTTCGCAGCTACAAAAAATGATTCAGCTGCCACTAACAGTGAAGTTAGCACTGTATTGAAAAACGTAAGCAAGATCAGCAAGATCGAAGTTCGCGGTAATGTTGAATTGTATGTAACCGACGGTGAAAGCGACCAGGTAAAAGTATACAACCGCTACTATTCCGAAAGTGCAATGGTTCAAAACGAAAAAGGGGTATTACGCATCTCATCTTATTCAGCACAAAAACTGGTAGTTTGGGTTAAAGCCGAACAATTAGCTTCTATCGTTGCTTATGACAACGCTGAAGTAAAATCATTCGGTAAACTTTCTCCGGTTGAAATGGAAGTAACCTTACACGATAACGCTTATGCAAAATTAGATGTAGATGGTTACAGCATGAATATCACAGTAAGCAACCGTGCTAAAGCCGACCTTACCGGTAACGTAGATCAGTGTAACTTAAAATACGATCGCTCAGCCAGTGTAAACAGCACCAACTTTGCAGCCGCACACATCACCAGGACAACTGAAGGAGTTGCTAAAAACGATGAACTGGTAATCTTATAATCATCACTTGCAAAAGTTCAACATATACATCGCAGGCCATCTGATAACAGGTGGCTTTTTTATTTGGTGTTCACATTCATCACTCATGAACGCCCGTGGACACTTGTGAGCATCTGATTATCAGTAGTGTCCGGATTCTGAAACACAAAAAAAGGTGTATGTAAAGTTTGCAATATATCGGTGCAACGTTCTCTCTGACAGGTGAGTCTTATAGCTGTATTATGAAGTATAAATTATTAATCGATACCGTCATGAAAAAATTATTAATTACCACTCTAATTACTGTTGCGCTTAGTACAAGCCTGTTTGCCGATCGCGTTCAAAGAAGCAACGTCAATGCAAAAGTATCATATACCGTATTAAAAAGATTCAGCAAGGATTATACAAACGCAAAAGATGTAAAATGGTCTGTCGACGAAAAATTCCAAAAGGCCGACTTTATCAAAAACAATATAAAAATGACTGCCTTTTACAATCGGCAGAATCAATTTGTCGCATTAAGCATGGTCATCGATGCTAAAACCATCCCTGTAAGTACACAGAAACAAATAGCCGAACAATATCCTGACTGTATTGTGAATGAGGTATTTGTAGTGCAATACAATACTGAGATTAACCCGGATGTTGATGAGGTAACTTATTTTGTTGATCTTAAAAGCGATTCAAGAGAAATAGTAGTTAGGATTGCACCTGATACACATATTCACTTTTTTGCCAGCGTCAAATAAAACTCTCCATCAATAAAAAGGTTGTAAAAGCTCAGCTCTTACAACCTTTTCAACAATTTATAACTAATCTCTAATCAACTAATCACTACTGCGTATCCCACCACATGCGGCTGGTTATCTTATCACCTCCGGATAAACCAGCAACAGCCTTATTGTAATTATTGGGGTTTACCTGCTTATCAACGGTAGAATATTCCATCCTCCGTGGTATGGCACCGGGCGACTGGCTGCCCGTAAAGGTTACAGCTTTCAACAATGGGAAACCTGTGCGGCGATAGTTACTCCATGCTTCATATTCATTAAAGAACGTAGCTATCCAATACTGCGTATTGATCATATTCAAGCCATTCGCATCGATATAAGGGTTTGTGTCAAGATACGTCTGCGCATCTCCCTCACTGATCGTGCCTGCATCGCCGTAAGCAGATAGCATAGTAATAGCAGCCAAAACGCCATTATTGTAGTGATCTACCGCATTGCCCCCAATACCCCAGCGTTTTGCAGCATCTGCCAGCAAAAGCTCAGACTCGGCATATGTTAAAATAAGGGTAGGTGCAGTAGAATTAAATATAATAGGGCCGGGTCGGGAGTAGGCGCTGATGCTGCCACGATAAGGCGGATCATTGGGGAAGCCGTCAGGGTTAGAATGGCCCTGGTAATTTTGAATACTGCTAGGGGTATTCCCGATGCTATGCCCATTGGGCATGCCATATTGATCAGCAGAGTCCGACGAGCCTCCGGATGGATCATCCCCGGGTTGAAAATCTGCCGGATAAACATAAGACAATATAGGTAACCGCGGGTCATTGTGGAATTTCAGGGTGTCGATAAAGGCTTCACTCATCTGTCCGTCCAATTGTATGGCCCCATCCTCGCCAATACCGCGATAGATCCTGTTTATGGTAAGCGGATCGTTAGTGCCATGTTGAAGAATAGCGTTGTCGGCATTGCTTTCCATGGTTTTGCCTATCACTTTTTGTACATAGGTTTTAGCAGTTTCAGGATCAACTTTGGTAAGGCGCATTGCCATACGTAATAGCAAGGTGTTGCCGAATTTTTTCCACTCACCAATTTGGTCATCCGTAGTTGAGGGATTATAGAACTGATCGCCTATAGGCTTATCGGCATTTACATCCAGGCTGTCAGTTGCCTGCGAAACCTCTTTTAGCAGATCTGTATAAATATCTTTTTGCTTATCATATACAGGGAAATAGATAGATTTGATATAAGCTTGTCCGGCCTGGAAATACGGCACATCGCCATAAACATCGGTTATACGTTCAAATATCAGCGCCTTCATTATTCTTGATATCTGGTGCAGGTTTTTATATTGGGGTTTGCCTTTTGTATTTGTATAAAGGTCTACTGCGTATTTCACCCCATAAGTATAAGCATGGTCAAAAAATGAACCCCAGCCGCCAGGGCTTAACTGGTATTTATCTCCAAAATAATACCCGGATGTAGATGCCCAATGCTGTATGTAACAACCAGCTCCCTGTATCTCAGTTTCTTCTACCTCTATTGCGTTATCTGTGCTGCCGGTATAAAATAGCTGGGTAGTTGTGAGTATATTATTGGGATCGAATACCTGTGCAGTGACGGCATTCGGGTCGGTATTCGTTTTTATAAGATCTTTCTTACACGAGGCAATGGCTATGATCATTAGGGCCACTGTCAGTATATATTTAGGTTGTAATTTCATGTTACGTAGTTTATTATGTTTTTCGATAATCATCTTAAAATTTCACGTTAAGGTTAAGCCCGAATGTCCTGGTATAGGGTACTTCAGCTTGTTCAATACCCTGTGGACCGTTTGAATAGTTAGATTCGGGATCAATATTCGGTGTATGTTTCATGATGGTAAATACATTACGGGCCACAAAACTTATGTTTATACTTTGTATTTTATTTTTGAACGCGCTGGCAGGGAAAGTGTACCCCAATATGATCTGCCTGAATTTGATAAAGCTGGCGTCATAAACAAAAATGCCGGGGTTGTAGGTGCTTACCTGGCCATAATAATCCTGCGGAAAAAGCTCTTGCGTACCATATCTCAGGTCCCTGCCAGGCAGTGTAGCTTTTGACAGGCCGAACTGATAAGCGTACCAGTTTGTACCCGAAAAGATCTTACCGCCAAATTTTCCGTCTATAAGAAATGAAAAATTGAACCCTCTGTACCTTACCTCACTGGTTATACCCGTGGTCCATGGGTCAATACCCGATCCTACATCTACATAATTTGTTCCCGCCGCCGGAGCACCTGTAGTTGGATCAATGACGATTTTGCCATTTGCGTCCCGTTCAGGATCAGCAACAAATATCTGGTAAGCCGATTTCCCCAAAGCTTGCGACATGTAAGCTACGCCCACGCCTTCATCCTCACCGGCACGCGAATACCCCAGCGGATAATTTGTTGATCCTGATGAAAGTGATAATACTTTATTGGAATTATAGGTTATGTTGACTGTCTCTGTCCAGGTAAAGTGCGAGGTTTTTACAGGTACGCCTGTTACTAAAAATTCGATACCCTTATTTTGTATGGTGCCTGAGTTGAGCAAAACAGCATTATATCCCGAGGTTTCGGAAGTAACAGCTGGTATAACTTCCCGGCTTTCTTTCTTATTATAATAAGCAACATCCAAATGCAGCCTGCTTTTAAAGAAGTCTAGCTCGGCACCTATTTCAAATTCTTTGGCCGATGATGGTTCCAATTGTGCATTCGGCACAGTATTGCCATTGGATATGTTTCCAATCGGGTGACCATTTAAATTACCTATATTATTGTAGCCCAATAAAGTCTGGTAGGCAGCATCAGCTTCGCCACCTACATTAGCATAGCCAACTCTTATTTTCCCCATGTCCATCCATGGTATATGAAGTAGTTCTGAGAAAACAAATGAGCCGTTGATGGATGGATAAAAGTAGTTTGTTTTGCCAGGAGCCAGGGTAGAATACCAGTCATTACGCCCGGTTACACCCAGGTATAAAAAATTTTTGTACGAAAAATCCAAAGTTCCGTAGATTGATTTATTCTCTATTATGGGATTGCTCGTATACTCTGTAGGGCTCGCCAGGTTGGCTACTGTATACAGATAAGGAGTTTGGAAGGTATTACCAGTCGCAACAAGATCATCAACCACAGATTTTCTGGAGTTGGCACCAACAAGGGCCGATAAATCAAAATCATTTGTTATCTTAAATTTCTTACCCACTATCGCATCGATGTTTAATTCAGTCGATTTTCTGTTTTCCTCGCTCATGGCTCCATCAGGCTGATAGGCTGTACCATTAGGCGTTACATTGGTATTTCTGTCGTCATAATAATCTTCGCCGGCACGAAATTGCAGGTACAAGCCATTATCAAAAGTATATTTAAGATCAGCGGACCCTATAAATCGGTTACGGTGTGTATTATTAATAAACTTGTAAGCCGCGAAGTACGGGTTGGTAGTGTACGCATCGTCCAGAAACTGATTTTCAGAACCATCGGCTTTATATCCTGGTGCCAGGTTTGTAATATTCACATTCGGTGGAAGAAATAAAGTGGCAAAATTTACGCTACCCGGAGCATCAGATACACTTGGACGATTGTGTGTAAATGCGTTGAGATATTGTCCCTTTAATTGCAGATCCAATCGCTTACCTAATTTATAATTGGTAGAAAATGAAAAAGACTGTTGCTTAAACCCTGCGTTAGGTATGATGCTGGTGTTATCAATGTCGCTCGCAGAAAATCGCATGCTTCCATCATCCCCCAGGCTTTTGCTGAACGAAATTGTATTGGTGGCGGCATAGCCAGCCTTGTAAAAACGCCCCATATTTCCACTGACCGCACTATAAGGCCTTTCAACGCCGTCAAATTGAAAAACTTTAGATCCGTCAAGTTTTGGCCCCCAGCTTGAGAGCCCAAACTCAAACGCATCACTGCCATTGGTAGCTCTTATCCCGTCAGAACCCTGACCATATTGCTTTTGCCAATCCGTGTTATCAATTACATTTTGCAAAACATAATTAGAATTTAACTCTACACCAGAGCCTTTGGCATTTTTACCTGATTTTGTCGTGATCAAAATAACACCCTTGCTGCCGCGATAGCCGTAAAGTGCAGAAGCAGCAGCCCCCTTTAATATAGAAATCGTCTCAATATCATCCGGATTAATATTGATAGTACCGTCGCCACCATCGGCGCCTCCATAGCCCCCACCAACGTCGGTCTGGCTGTAAGTGCTATTCTGCATGGGTATACCATCGATTACATATAGCGGCTGATTGGAGCCGGTAATATCCGAAATGCCACGAATTACAACGTTTGAAGAACCGCCTGGGCCGGTAGCTACATTGCTTACGTTAACACCCGCTACCTTACCTTCAAGGCCATTTACGAAATTGGTTTCACGTGCCTCTGTAAGTGTGGCACCTTTTACTTCCGTTACTGAATAACCTAATGCGCGCCTTTCTCTTTTAATACCTAAAGCGGTAACAACCACATCATTTAATTGCCCGGCAGATTGTGCCAGTTTAATATTGATAGTGGTTTGGTTGCCTACTGCCACTTCTTGCGTTTTGTATCCGATAAAGGAGAAAACCAGGGTGGCCGAAACGGGTACAGAGATAGTATAGTTTCCATTGGCATCCGTTGCAACTACAGTGCGGGTGCCTTTTACGGTTACAGTTACACCCGGAACCGGTCCGCTGTTTTCGGCGTCAGTTACTGTACCCTTAATAGCTGTTTGGGCAAAAGCTATGCTGCTGACCAAAAGGATCATTAATGTCTTCAGAACAAAGACCTTTAAAACAAATGAAAATTTGTGATAGGAGAGATTTTGTTTCATAGTTTGAGATTAGGATTTGAAGATTTGGTTAAAGAACAGTTTTAGACATGGTCGGA
>Ga0307517_10003550_pt1 | contig 24230 bp, 19 predicted proteins | sample 23_EM_MG_FD_194515 | JGI IMG/M metagenome (GOLD analysis project Ga0307517, IMG submission 194515) | Populus trichocarpa ectomycorrhiza microbial communities from riparian zone in the Pacific Northwest, United States - 23_EM | ecosystem: Host-associated > Plants > Roots > Unclassified | place... | reverse complement strand
CTTCGTTACACAAACCTCTGGAAAAGTAACCTGTGGCATAAATACCTTTGACAGACGACAAAGTTTGGTTACTGTCGGATACAATAAATATAAAAATATATTTATTTGAAAAGATAAAGAAAAAAATATAAAAAATAAATTTATTTTTAAAATAAATTTCTCTACTTTTAAAATAAAAACTATACAGGGGATATTTTCTCGAGATAATATTTATTATTTCTAAAATATTCTTATAAAAAATTCTCAATTCTAAATTGTTCAATTAAAACATGTAACATTAAAAATGATTATTATCATAGTTTTAAAACCCAACTTGGGAATTGATCTAAGGCAAAGCTCGAGTCACTCGTTGAGGCATGGGTCATCAATCGGGTTAACCAAAGTCAACGTAAGAATAAAAATGATTATTATTATAATTTTAAAACTCGATTTGAGAGTCGACTCAAGGTAAGGCTCGGGTTACAAGTGAGGTTGATCGTTGATTCCGGGTCAATGTAGAGACAAAAATGATCATTATCATAATTTTAAAACCCGAATACGGTATTGACCAGGGGTAAAGCCCGAATCACGTGTCAAAAGGGTTAACCCGAGTTTTCCTAGGTCAATATAAAATAAAATTGGTTATTATCATAGTTTTAAAACTTGATTCAGGTGTCAGCCAAAGGCAAGACTTGTGTCACGGATTAGAAAGGTCAATCCGGGTTGACCTGGGTTAGTGTAAGAATAAAAAGTGTTATTATCATAATTTTAAAACCCGACTCGGGAGTCGACCGGGGCAAGGTCCAGGTCACAGGTCGAAAGGGTCAACACAAGTTGACCCGAGTGAACATATAGATAAAAGTGATTATTATCATAGTTTTAAAACCCGACTTGAGAGTTTACTTGAGGAAAGGTTTGGGTCATGGGTCAAGATAGTCGACCTAGCTGACCTAATTTAAAAAAAAAATGAAATCAAAGCAACCTTATTTTGACCAATTTTGTTTTCAAAATAGTCAACGAGTTCTTGACTCTTGTTTTATCCCGGCTTGACTTAGGTTTATGATAGGGTCAGGTCGAGTCAATTATTCCTCTATTTTTTCTTAAACTCGAACTAGTCTAGGCCCAGGATCAACTTGTCAAGTCAATCATAGTTTTATAATTAGAGTTATTATAATATTATTAATTTCCACACTTAATATAAACTAATGTAAAAATAATAATATCTAATTATTATTTTTTAAATATGTAAATTTGACAATAATATATATTAAGAGTAAAAAATAATATTATACTTTATTTTATTTTGTCTACCATAACCAAACAAGATATATAAAAAATTATTTTGTTTTGTAAACCACTATCCACTACAATTCTTTCTTGTTTTTTTTTTTTTTTTTTTTATCTTGTCTTCATTATCCCTGTCTTTAATGTTCTAGAATCATAACCAATCGCTATCTAAGGACACTTGTATGTTTTTCGTAACCACACAAACCTTAGATTTATTCAATTTCTTTGGTTATTTTAAATCTTAAAGTTAATATCTAATAAAATCTATTAAATTATCTTGAATATACTAAATTGATATCATCATCTTTAAAACCATTTTAGAAAAATAGTTTTGATTAATATATAAATTAATTAAAAAACATCTATAATATCAAATAAAAAAATTATCATTAACTTCATGATACTGAAGAGGTGTAGTTTAACTGGTCAGGTCCTAGATTTTTTTTTAAAAAGTCACCAGTTTGAGTCTCATAAACCTATTAATTTCAGGATCATAAAATTAATTGAGATGTACGCAAACTGGACGAATATCCATATTAATAATATATATATATATATAAAAAATCATCATTAAAGGAGTAACTTACAAAGAGGGAAGAGAGAGAGTGGAACTACTTTCGTACGAGTGGCCTAACCACTGGAGACAGGAACACCAACCCAAATAACTTGGTTCTCGTCTCTCCTTCTTAAATTCTCCTTCTTTTTTTTCCCATCTTTTTTTTATAACTACCTTCGTTTTGGTTCTAACTTCAACTACTTGAGTTGTGTTGTGTTTACTTCTTCTGCTCTGTCACTTCTCTACATCCCTATATGTCTCTCTGATTTGAAAGAAAAGAAGAAACAAAAAATAAAAATAAAATATAAACACCCATCACATTCTCTTACACAATGTCAGCATTTTAGCATTTACAACACAACCCACATCTCATTCAAAGAAAAAAAAAACACATTCTTTCTATCTGCTCTTCTGCTACCCTATCATCAACTCGGCCTCCAACATGTCTTCGAAAACCAGGTAAGAATAAGATCTGATTATTTTTTTCCTTTCAGTTGCTGTTCTTACTTCAATGGGTGTTGCGAATTTAAATTTTGATTCCAAATATGGAATTTTCGTTCTTGATTATGTGATTGTTGGGTTTGATCTGCTAGGGGGTTTTGAATTCAAAGTGCATATCCTTTTCTTTTCTTCTTTTTGTGTCACTCTACTTTTTCACTGCAACTGGAGTTTCCCTCTTTACCAATTTTGGATTTTGAGTTAACATTTGAAGTGGGTTTCGCTTCATTTATTTGTCTTAATCCTGATCTTTGCTTCATTATTATTTTCTTGTGATTTAGTTTCTTTCTTATTTGGATCTGTTCATTTAGCATTTCTGCCTCAAAAGTTAACATTTGATTTATGTATCTTTATATCTATGCTGGTGGATAAGTTTGATCTAAGTGTGGACTAATATAATTGTTGATTTATGTTTCCCAAATTTGGCGTAGATCCATCTTAATTTTGATTGGGGTTGAATTTTTTTTTTATGTATGTCTTGAATTTTGTGTTTAATATATAGTGGGTTTTTATGTGATAGTGTAATGGCGGTACTTTAAATCTTGAACAGATCTGGTTTGTCTGAAACTCCTAGCAAACCATCACCAGCAACTCCTAGAGTTAGTAAACTGAGCCGAGGAGTGGCTAAATCAGAGTCTGATTCACCATCGCCCTTGCAAAGTTCACGTCTTTCAGTTGACCGATCACCGCGATCCATTAACTCAAAGCCCACAATTGATCGACGGGCACCAAAGGTCACTAGTGCTACACCCCCTGAAGTAAGTGTGAATAAATGCAACAATTTTTTCTTGGTTCATCTTTGACGTTTTATGGCATGTTTGATTCTGCTTTCAAATATGTGTTTGGTTTCTGGAAGAAGGAACTTTTGGGGTACATTGTTTTCAATGGATATCGTTTCCTTGTAACAAAAATGAAAGCATGGGAAAAACTGATTCTTGAAATTTCTTGAATTGGATATGTTTCCTTATGGGGAAACTATGAATGCTAGTATTGAGAAATTGGATGTTAGAGCATGTTTCTTGTGCCATTTCAGTTAATGCTTTTTGATGTAAAAGGAAGTTTGTGGAAATGGAGCTGCATTTGTCCTAGCTATGTTTTATTTTGAATGGAAAGTGAAATTTTTGCTTTCCTGCATTTATTGATTGAATGAATTTGGTTATCAGAAACCAAAGACACGAGTGGTGAAGGGTTCAGAGTTGCAGGCTCAATTGAATGCTGTTCAGGAAGATTTAAAGAAAGCAAGGGAACAGATAGAATTTATTGAAAAAGAGAGGGCACAAGCAATTGATGAACTGAAACAGGCACAGAAAGCTGCTGAGGATGCAAATGAGAAGCTTCAAGAAGCTTTGGTGGCGCAAAAGCGAGCCGAGGAGAATTCTGAGATTGAGAAGTTCCGAGCTGTTGAGTTGGAACAGGCTGGGATTGAGGATGCCCAGAAGAAGGAAGAGGAATGGCAGAAAGAGCTTGAAGCTGTAAGAAGCCAACATGCTTTGGATGTTACCGCCCTTCTCTCTACCACTCAGGAGCTTCAAAGGTTGAAACAAGAACTGGCTATGATTACTGATGCAAAGAACCAGGCACTGAGCCACGCTGATGACGCAACTAAGATTGCTGAGATTCATGCAGAGAAGGTGGAGATGCTTTCATCTGAGTTGACCCGGTTGAATGTATTACTTGATTCAAAGCTTGAAACAGAGGCCATTGAAAGCAACAAGATAGTGTTGCAGCTTAATGAGGAGATAGATTCATTGAAACAACAGCTTGAGAAATCTGAAGATTTTGAGGATAAGTTGATTGAAAGAGAGGCTTTCATAGAACAGCTCAATGTTGAGCTTGAAGCTGCCAAGATGGCCGAATCTTATGCATGTAACTTAGTAGAGGAGTGGAAAAACAGGGTTGAGGAACTAGAGATGCAAGCTGAGGAAGCAAATAAGTTGGAGAGATCTGCATCGGAGTCATTAGGTTCAGTCATGAAACAACTTGAAGCAAACAATGATTTATTGCATGATGCGGAAACTGAAATTGCTGCTCTTAAAGAGAAGGTTGGGTTGCTGGAAATGACAATTAGAAGACAGAAAGGGGATCTTGAAGAATCAGAACATTCTCTTGGCATGGTAAAGGAAGAAGCATCGGTCATGGTAAAAAAGGTCGAGTCTCTGATGTCTGAGTTGGAAACTGTGAAGGAGGAGAAAGCCCAGGCTTTGAACAATGAGAAGCTTGCAGCTTCTAGTGTTCAAAGTCTGTTAGAAGAGAAAAACAAACTTATAACTGAGTTGGAGAATTCCAGAGATGAGGAGGAAAAGAGCAAGAAGGCAATGGAGAGTTTAGCTTCAGCCTTACATGAAGTTTCTGCGGAAGCAAGGGAAGCCAAAGAAAGGCTGGTATCCAATCAAGTGGAGCATGAAAACTATGAAACCCAAATAGAAGACTTGAGATTGGTCCTAAAGGCAACTAATGAAAAATATGAAACTGTGCTTGATGATGCAAAACATGAGATTGATCTTCTTAGAAACACTGTTGAAGAATCCAAGAATCAATTTCAGAACTCCAAGGCTGAATGGGATCAAAAAGAAAAAAATCTGGGGAATTATTTAAGGAAATCAGAAGAAGAAAATTCCTCGCTGGAAAAAGAAATAGATAGGTTAGTGAATTTGCTGACACACACTGAGGAAGAAGCTTGTGGAATGAGGGATGAAGAAGCTCATTTGAAGGATAGCCTGAAGGAAGTAGAAGCTGAGGTGATTTCTTTGCAGGAAGCTCTTGGGGAAGCAAGGGTTGAGAGCATGAAACTAAAAGAGAGTTTATTGGACAAAGAAAATGAGTTTCAGAACATTTTTCAGGAAAATGAAGAGCTCCGGACTAAGGAAGCTTCCTCGCATAAGAAGGTCGAGGAGTTATCTAAGTTGCTTGAGGAAGCTATGGCTAAAAAGCAAGTGGAGGAAAATGGTGAGCTCACAGATAGTGAAAAGGACTATGATTTGCTTCCAAAGGTGGTTGAGTTCTCTGAAGAAAATGGACATGTGAGAGAAGAGAAGCCCACAATGGAGCTTCCACTACAGCTATCCAATGAGCTGAACACGGAAAATGCACAGGAACAGATTAATGGCGCGACAAACAAGGCTGCTCAGATGGATGCACACAAACTTGAGAATGTGAATGGAAATCCAAAGGAAGATGAGAGCAAAGAGAAGGAGGATGATTCTGTGGAGGTTGAATTTAAGATGTGGGAGAGCTGCAAGATTGAAAAGAAAGAGTTTTCACCAGAAAGAGAAACAGAGCACGAATCCTCCTTCGAGGACGAAGCGGACTCCAAGGTGGATGGTGGTGAGAGCTTTGATCAAATAAATGGTTTATCTTCAACAGAGAATGTTGATGATGGTGGAAGCTCGCCTTCAAAGCAGCAGCAACAGAAGAAGAAGAAGCCTTTGCTCCGCAAGTTTAGTAACCTACTCAAGAAGAAGGGAACTAGCAACCAGAAGTAGGGGGGCGGTAACCAGTTATGGCCTGACAAGTGCCCTATTTAGCAGGCAGGTATATTTGATAATATCCTTCAACTGATTGTTTACTTTGTTGTTTTTGCTTCTGATTTTCAGATAGGTTTATAAGGAAGAGGTTTGTATTATCATTTGTTTTTCCCTCATTTGATTTGGTTACACGTAGGGGTGTATCTTGCATGTCATGGAGATTTTTTCTTTCCCCTTGCCCTTGTCTAAATTCATGCAAAGGAGTGGTGTATAATTGTATTTTAATGTGCTTTCGTGATTTTACATTAAAAAAGTTTATTGTTAATTGTTGGTGAAGATGTAGGATTAAATTGATTCGGACCGAAATTGTTCTTTATGAATATCCCTTTCTTCTGTCACAAAAAAAAATTCACTATTTTCAGAGGTGACAACTCTTCAGAACAGCCAGATGAAGTATTATAAGTTTCTTTGAGTAAACCGAAGTGGCTTTTAGCAATGCATGAGCTGAACAGGGATTGATAATAACTCAATGGTAGGTATTTAGCATGAGGTAAAGCAGGAACTAGTTGCCTCCATATTTACATGTACTTGGAAATGCCAAATTGCCCAGAATTTACAGAGAGATCGGGTGTGCTAGCTTGAGCTTGCAAAGGGGACTTGCCAATGGCTGTGTCCTGAGCAAAGAGATGATTCGTGGAAAATGGTCTGAATTACTGATTCAAAAATCTGTGGAAGTCTTTCAATGTCTCCTTGACAGTAACCTCAAAATAAAATGACCCGGACATGTCTAATTGTAGGCAAGGAAAGAGAGAGTGCTCCGCCGCATGGGAGCTTACTTTTTAGCGAGGTGGTTTGAGAAATGCAGAGCAAGATCTCCTGTTTTATCAAATTGTTCTTTACTAATTGGCTTGGTTTTTGCGGCCTGCAATAATTTACCTAAACATTAAAATGTGATGGTGTTTCACTTTTTCGACAATAGACTTGGATGTGATGGCACTTCACTCTCTTTGTACGAAAATGAAGCAACTTAACATAATCCAAGTCTATGAACAATGAAGTATATCACATGACACTAAACTCAAGGATTCCCTTCAGCATCACATGTGATTTCAAGACATTGATAGAGAGGCAAGCACATCTTTATACACAACGTTCTTCGCACGCATTGAAGGATTCCCTTCAGCATCACATGTGATGATGATCTTCAACAACTGAATTGGTCAAGTAAATTACAGGGAAAATAGATTCTTTTTGACCCACACAGCCCTCTAACTAGAAGAGATAACCTTGCTAATTAAGGCAGAATGCATCACCTAATTAGAGCTTTCAATTGTGAATTGTTGGTAAAGATTTCCTCGTCTAAAAAATTGAAAGGACAACCCATTAGAATGTTCTAGCTGGAGTCCATTTTAGAGTACCTAGCTGTGAACAGTCATGTATATATTGAAGAAAATGGAACTAAATACTTGGAAAAAAAAAAAGTGGAAGTAGAGCTGCAAGAACATCTAGCTATGGAGCCGACAATCCAATGGAAAGGGGAATAAAAAAGGGAAAAGAGCTGAGCAAAAACAAAAAACTTTAACCAACCTAGAGAGGGAAGGAGCAGCCCTGCGCCTCAAACCTCGACAAACAAAAAACAAATGGTAACAGCCCTCTGCAACGAAAATTAAAAGGGGGAAAAAGGAGAGCATCATAAAAGATGAGATAGTAGAGCCTAATAGCAACAGACAAAGCAGAGGCAAAACTGACGGCTGACAAGAGAAAAAGAACATGGCAAGCAACCGCAACATTAAAGATTATAAACCTTTTAGAGGGTGTTTGGCAGTGTGGTAGTGGTTGCTTTTCAAATAGCTTTTCGTGCCGAAATACATGCCAATGATGTTTTTTCATTTTTTAAAAATCATTTTTGACATCAGCACATCAAAACGATCCAAAAAGTACAAACCGCACTCAATTTTAGCAAAAAAAAAAAAAATTTGAAATTCGGTGAAAAACAGGTTCAATCGCAGAACCAAACATGTGATGTGCTGTTAATCATAAAAGTATTATGGAAGGTGTGCGACAATGTATTCTAACTCCTGGAGACTAAAAAAAATGTGTTAGAGAATGGAATTTTATTGGGTGTAATCATTTAGGTCGAGACCCAGACAAACGTGTGTGTTGTTGTTGTTGTTGTTGTTTGAGTTAATATCCAAGTGAGTATTTGGAAACGTGGTTGTACCCGTGTTTTTAAAAAAATTAAATTGTTTTTTTTGTTAAAAATAAATATTTTTTTTGTGTTTTGAATCGTTTTGATGCGCTGATTTTAAAAATAATTTTTGAAAGATAAAAAAAAATTTAATGTATTTCAACACAAAAAATATTTTAAAAAACAATCACAACCACATTTCTAAACAAATCCTAAATGATGATAAAAAGTTATTGGTATTGGGATTACATGGCCCAAAGGATGACAAAAAGTTTATTTTTACCTGGGTCACATTGCCCTAACAATAATAAATTAATTATTTTTTTAATTAAAGTTTGTACATATTCCCTCGAATTTTCTAAATAAAGCGTTCGAAAGACTCAACTAAGGAGAAGCTGGGGGGAGAGAAATATTTATCTACCATGGTTATGTGTGCATGAAAATATTACCTTGATGGATTGTGAAAGAGTTCTCGTGATCTTTGTTAACATTTATGGACAAGGATCCCTAATTCGTTTGTAGTTGAATGATCACGATTACCTGGAAACGAGTGGTCATGGAGACTAGAGACGTGCCGTGAGCGAGAGTTCATGGGAAACAATCAAAGAAGATGAGGAGGAGTTATATAAATTATAATAGCTGCAAGCAACACATAATGAGCACACAGAATCACTCAAGAGTAAGCTGCGATTGCACTTGCAGCACCTTTTTTTAAGTTTCAGACACAAAATTAACATCTAAGCCGTAATGCTATGAATGTTGATCTATGCTTTTTTTCATCTTGCCAGGAACTTACAGCTATGAATGCAGATCTATGCTTTGCTTCTTTTCATCTTGCCAGGAACTTACAGCTATGAATGCAGCAGATCTGTGCTTTGCCTTTTTTCATCTTGCCAGGAACTTACTTTCCACTTTTCTGTACTGAATCGACGTTTGCAGCTCTGGTTTCTACTTGGTATTTTCCATTCTAATTACCGTTTCGGTGGTTATAATTTGATTTGAATTACGAGAATTAACGATTTTGAGGATCCTAAACTATAGTTTTCACAGCTTTACAATCTAAAAACTCCACTGCTTTAACACTGATCAAGTAGAGGGTTAGTTTTAGGTAGTGGAAACTTGATTAATTAATGTGTTTGGTCAAACCTTTAACACACTCCAGAACAGATCTCAAGAGCATCTATGAAAAAAAATAAAATACGAAGAGATAAATTAATAATATAATTTTTTGAATAGTATAAATAAAAAATAATTCTCAATTAATTTAATATTAAAAAATAAAAAAAACAATTAAAAAACAAAAAAAACAACTCTAATAACCTCGCTCGGATAATAAAATAAGAATAATTTTATAAAAATAAACTGAAAAAACATATTTTTTAAAACAAAAATCAAAGAAAAAAACCAGAATAAGTATGAATAATATTTTAATATTTTATTTATCATTCATGTAAACAGGGAAACTAAGTTAATATTTTTTTAATATTTTTTGGCTTTTCATTTATAACATCCCTGTGTATGCCCTAAATCCTTTTTCGATGAAATCTCATCGATTCTGCAAGTTGTTCAAGGGCTAGAGCAGACCGGCGAGGTATAATTGGTGAAGGGTTCTGACTGGTCAGTAGTGTATTTTTATTTAGTTATTGTTGCCGTTATAGTTGACTTTGAGCGTACTAAGAGGCTTCTAGTCTTCCTTGTTTCTGTATTTTTTTCTGGAGAAATGGACTTGTATTATTATTATTAGAAACATCAAGATTAGTCAAATCTTCAATCTATTCAAGGACCTCTTCAAGCCAATCGTACTATTCATCTAGGTAAGATCGAGTTTTGGGTCTGCTTTGTGACAAATACAATCTCTTTTTGCATGATTACACGAAACAATAAGGAAGAACTCGCCAGAGATTTTGCATATTCAATAGCCATACTCACATAGGATTCATGACAGATTTCACCTCTCATAGCAAGATAGAGCGATTTCAAGGTTTTCATGGACTTAACTCAGTTGTAAATCCTTACTTGACCTTGTGCCGGCATGCTCTTAGTTGGGTTTCGAAAGTGCATAGCATAACTGGACAAGTGATTCTTGATTTTTTTTTTTAATTTTTATGGTCCAGTTATAGACTCCCAATCTCAAGAAGAAATATGTCGTCTCCCCCAACCAGTGTATTGAAGGGACAGACAGCACTACCTACAGATAAAGTTCAACAGATTGGGCTACTTAATGCAGTTAATGATAAATATGGAGGAGTTGTGGTAGATATGAAGGAACCCATGGACTTTCACATCTATGTTCCTTTGCTTAGAGCTTCGATATCCCAATGGAGGCAACAGGTAAATAAAACTGAGAACCTCCTTTTCGAAAAGATCATGGCTAGTTACTAAAAAGATCTTACGTGTTAACTGCATCATGTTTAACTTGTTTTCATTTTTTCTTAAGGGGAAGAAGGGTGTTTGGATCAAATTGCCTATTGAACAAGCTAACCTTGTTGAACCTACAGTTAAGGTGAATCATAAATGCAAAGTGGCATGCCTCTGAAATTCGTACACTTAATGTTTCCAACTGGAAACAATTATAATTGATTCAATGTCTCTATTGCGTTCCTGGGCATGATAGAGTGTTTTTGTAATTAATTGTGCAGGAGGGTTTTAGGTACCACCATGCTGAATCAAATTACTTGATGCTGGTCTGTTGGATTCCTGACAGTCCTGATACTCTTCCTGCAAATGCTTCACATATAGTTGGCATTGGTGCCTTTGTTATGAACAATAAGAGAGAGGTACTTCTTCTCGACTGTAGCATTCATATATTTATGCTTTTCTCTGAACTTAAGGTGGTGGTGGGCCATCGAGTAAGGAAAATTCAATTTTCTCTTAGTTCACACTTCTTGTTCCGTCAATGGTGGGCTGCAAATGTGATTTCTGATCTTCAAATCAGGTTTGATCTTCAAATCAGGTTCTCGCTACAAAATAGTTATTTAACGCATGATATGGTTAGCAAATATAAAGAAATTCAATAAAATGCTAAAACTGTAATTCAGTTAGAAACTTTTGTTGGCTGGTTGTCATCATTATTCAAGTCTCATGTTGAGGTCAAATTATTCTACGTGGAAGGTGCTGGTAGTTAAGGAGAAACATGGATACTTCAAAGGTAAAGATGCATGGAAGTTTCCTACAGGCGTTGTTAATCAGGTAAGCATTATATGATGGTGGTTATATGTTAATGCTTTTTCATGGTGTGCACATGGTGAAATTTTGCATCCGCAGGGTGAGGATATTTGTGCGGCTGCAATTCGAGAAGTAAAAGAAGAGACAGGAGTAAGTTAAATTCCACAGGTTTCAAACAAAATTAAATACTGTTGTATTTTGCATCCTCTGAAGTCTACACATCTTTCTAACATTAACATCTTTGGCTTTATAATGGTTCAGATTGACACAGAATTTATGGAAATTTTAGCATTCAGGTAAGAAGATCTCTTCTCATTAATCACTTCAATTTTCCATTCCTTTCTTTTTAAGTTATCACTCAAATGTTTCCACTCCAAGAAAAAGGGGAACAGAAAAACATGAGATAAGAATTTCAATTTAAAATGACAAGACATGATGTGCTATATTAAGGCTTTAATGAACACATAATTTATCTTAGCAAACCTGTTTAGTTGGCTTGGGCATGAAAAGTGAATGTAATCTCTAGTTTCGTATGCTTGATTACAGAGTAGACAGGTAGGATCAGATAATTCTTGTAGGCTCAATCTATCGCCTATTTGATAGCAAACCAGCTGAAGAAACCCTGTTTGGGATGTGTAATGTGCTCCTATTTACTCTTAGCCAGCCAGGCTCCCCTGCCCACCCCCAGTAGTGAGCTTCCATTAAATAGTCTATTTCGGAGGCGTTAGGGTAGATATACTCATGTTGCATAACCCAGTCTGAATAAGAAAAGATCCTTCGATCTTGTAGGTGACATCAACCAATGATTTCTATCAGTGATTGCTGCAACATCAGTTTTGAGTATGGGGATCCTCCATGCTCAGTATAAGGCGAGTGGATGTCGGTTTTCTATTATTTGCAAACTAAAACCAGAGTCGTCCATCTTTAATTGTGAAAGATACCAACATTAAAGATGAAATGTTTCAAGTCTTTGTACAATTTACATACGCTTGTTCCTGTTAATTGATTTGTCCTTTTTGTTTTTATGCACAGCCAAACCCACCAGCAATTCCTTGGAAAATCAGATTTATTTTTTGTTTGCATGTTACAACCACTCTCCTTTGACATCACAAAACAAGATTCAGAGATTGAGGCAGCCCAGGTACTATTCATCTTTTTGACAGTGTATTTTCTTGTACTTGAACTGGACATTGTAGTGCATGTCAACTATTAAACAGGATAAATATTCTCTTCAAAAAATTAAACCAGTCATTGAAGTTACAATCGCATTATCTTACTTAAAAAAGCTACTAATGTGTTCCATCTTGAGGGTTGACATTTGTGAATGAAATGCTTTGGATACTTGATTTTGCGTCAGCATTTTAACTCAGTTTTTGGGCCCTTATAGTTATGAGTTGAATGCACCCTTGTAGAGACAAAAACCAACACAATACGAGTATGAGGAATTTTCAGTATTACATTGTTGTGATTTGGCCATACATGGAATCATGTCAGATCCATGAATGCAAAAATCAGTGAAGCACTAGCATAATAATAGAGAAAACAAATCACAAAAAGGTAACTTATGATGTATTTAGAATCCCTTGTCTAAATGAAATATTTTACAAGAACCGACAAGGAATCCTCTTGATAATTGGCTGTTTCGATCCGTTGTAGGTTAGGAGGGCCTCATGAATATAGCTCGAACCTATCCAACTTTTACATTGTGATGGCATGCTGTTCACGGACTAGCTTTACCTACAATTTCTTATTTTGGGTCAATATCAACAATGTAGTTCATTCAATGATAAATCTATTATGAATTAATTGGAGAAAAATATAAAATGTGAATCCATATAGATCTCTAATGATTATACTAATAACAATCATTTTCTTTTTCCTTTTGTTCTGTTTTTGTTTTTGTTTTTTTGCAGTGGATTCCAATCGATGAGTATGTGAACCAAACTTACAACCGGGAACACAAGCCATTCGAATATATTGCCAAGATATGCTTAACTAAGTCACAGAGTAACTATGGTGGATTTTCAGCAGTGCATACACTAACATCATCTGGCAAACAGCCCTATTTGTACTTCAATGGGCAAGATTTCAAACCGTGATAGCATTCTTCGTAGAATATGTAGTCGTGTTTGAGAAATTAATTAGTTAGTATATGAGCTAAAATATTCTCACTGGGCTTGGTCGTGTTTATTAGATTAAAGAAATAAATAGAGCATATGGGTCTTTCACTTAAGCACCAAACACAGTTCATGCAGACTCATTGCTCTTTGCCTTCAACTGTTCATATGAACAATGTGCTTTTATTTTTTTGTTCATTGAACTTTTAATTTTTGCAATTTCAACCTCGAAAATTATAATATTATTGTTTTTTTTGTATTTCTTTCAACTTGCATCATCTTCAATGTGCTTAGATTTTTAGGATATTCAAAATGCATTGGTTTCGATTGTGTGAAATCAGAACTTAATTGGGGTTGAAAATAGAAAATAAATGAACACGGATCATATTTGACAAAGAACAAAAACACATTCCTCATTGAGATTTTTGTGTGGGAAACTTTTGTTCGATCCCAAAAAACTTAGATTTTCTATTATTTGTTCCCTAATGTTCTGGAGATTCATGTTTCAAAAACCAAATTTTATTTTCTGTGTTTCAGTCCGAGAAATGAGAGAATGTTTGATGGAAAATTAAGAAATTTTTTATTGTAAATTAAAAAGTTTATATGTGGATTCAATAAAATAATTTAAGAATTATATGTAATGATAAATAATAACAACTTTGTTGATTATAATCAATATTAATTATAATTAAAGATTGAGATAGAAAGTTGAGATACAAACATTATTTTTTAGAAAAAAAAAGAGGAATAATATTTTTTAGAAAAAAAAGAAATAATATTTGTTTCAAGGAACAAGTGGAGACTGCTTTATTAAGATTAAACATAAATTTTCTGATATTATAATTAAACATAAATTTTCTTCGTCCAATCCCATGGAAACAGGTGGAGACTGCTTTATTAAGATTTACACACATTGAATCATACATAAATATATCCACATGTTTATAAATATCAAGTCCCAACTCCCACGTGATTGGACGAAGAAAATTTATGTTAATTTGATAAACCTAAGATCCCATCCTTTTTATTAACTGAAAAACAAAAGAGAGGCATTGGTCTTCAACTAACATAAAAATAATCTGTTCAACCTTTTGTCTCCCTTGCCGTTAAAGTTTGTTTGTGTGGGCTATTTGTCTCCATTCTTCCGGTTTCTTTCTTTCTATCTCGATAATAATAATATTTTATTAGTTATTTTTTATTATATATTTTTAAAAAATATAATATAAAAAAATATATTCTATTATAAAAATAATAAGAATATCTTTACTTATAATTTTTATTTATCATCTATCTATTTTTTTAAAATAAACTCTAAAAAATAACTAAGAAGATGCTTTTAATTATCATATAGAATTTCTCCCACTTTTTTATTTATTTTATGTCAACAAAGAAGAGGCAAAACCCGAAAAATCTCTTTCACATTCTTATCAGTATCAGTTTCATCATCAGAACATATCCACTTTGACGTTGAAAGGCGCGCCAATGTTAACAGCCACGCTTCCTCCCATCACGTCTCGCCACCTGTACACTCTTATAGGCCCCACGTCTCTCTCTCCCCTTCCCCGTATAAAACTATAAAGTATTAAACAAAGAAAGCAACCTCGCAATTCCTTTCATCTCTGCCTTCATTCATTGATTCACCAGCGTCACCACCAACCCCTAAAAAGGTACAAATGGAACAAAAGAAGCAAAATCCCACGGCCGAGAACGAAACACTTATCGTATCTCGACGAATCCAACGGGTCTCCTTGCACTTGGCACCCGTGCCCCGCCCTCTGCATGAGCATGACACGCAGGAGCAGCTAGGGTTGTTTCCATGTGCAAGATCAGCAAAACTTGAGGTGGAAACGGAGAAGTTGTCGCTGTACATGAGAGGGAAATACAGAGAAATACAAGAGAAGATTTACGAGTATTTTCATGCAAGGCCAGAGTTGCAAACACCGCTGGAGATTTCAAAAGATGATCATAGAGAGCTATGTTGGAGACAAATGTATGGTTTGATTAAAGAAGCTGGTATTAGGCCTTTAAAATATGTTGTTGAAGATCCTGGCAAGTATTTTGCTATTGTTGAGGCTGCCGGTGCTGTGGATATCTCTCTTGGTATCAAGTTGGGAGTTCAGTATAGGTGAGTGACTGATCATTTCTTCGTTTCTCTTCTGGGTTTTGTTTTGTTTTGTTTTTGTTTTTCCTTTTTTTCTGAAAGGTAGATAGGGAAATTAAGACATGGTATTTTGTCTTGTAATGCTTGCTTATTCATGAATTTCTGTTGAATATTTGCTTTCTCTGTACTTGGCATTCACTGAGGGTTCTACTGTGAATCAATTTATGCAGCCATGTCTCTCTCTTTTTTTTAATGATTTATTTCATACTAATGGTATTTGGATCATCTATCCTGAGTCATCCCCTTGTTCATGCTAATTACTCTGTTTCATTTGCTGTCTTTAGAATTTGTTAAGCTCTATGTTTCTTCATGTAGTCTTTTGAAATTTCTGCTTTTTTCCTTCTCTTTTTGGATCATTCATGGTGTTGAGATTTTAAAGATGATAACCTGAGAAAAGCATTTAATTTTGTGACCTTTGTTTTTCTGTTGAATTGTATATCATCTGTTTAGAAGAAAGTTTTTGAAATTTGCAGCCTTTGGGGAGGCTCTGTGATCAACCTAGGAACCAAAAAGCATAAGGATAAGTACTTTGAAGGTATTGACAGTTTGGAGTATCCAGGTTGTTTTGCTATGACGGAGCTCCATCATGGTAATCTTTTCTACCCGTATTATTTCGTAACTTTCTCTCTGTGTTTCTGATATTAAATTAAACCTCTGCTGGTGTGGTATTAGCTACCTTAATATTTCTCCATTAATGTTATTTATCATACATCAACGAAGTATCGCAACTAGTTCTCAGTTCTACCTGTAGCGAACTTCAGTAGGATTGCAAGTCATCATATTTAATTTTTTTTTGAATTGTAATATTGAAGCATTATCTTTGAGTAGACGAGGTTTCCTGCAGAAACATATTTTCTGCATAAATAGTGAAACTTTCTGAAGATATGAATGTGATAGTCCCTATTGAGTTGGGTTAGAAATGGCTGAGGTCCCAATATTTCATGTGGAAGGGCATCTAAGCATTGTCGTTTGTTTGCACTTCATTGTTATTTGTCATGACTATGATGCAGAACTGATTCATTAACTAAAAACAAACACAAAACATAAGAGAACAAATTGTAGATTATAGTCATTAAGCTTTTCATTTTTCTGTTTTTATTTACTTTTCCGTGAGAGAATGTCGCGTGGGGGTATGCATTTTTTGTGTTTTACTTGACATTTCTAGAATTGAAACCTTGACATATTTGAACTAAACTCAACGTTTGTGCTTCAAAGGCTCAAATGTTCAAGGTCTCCAGACAGTTGCGACATTTGATCCAATTACAGATGAATTTATAATTAACACACCCAGTGACGGGGCCATCAAATGGTGGATTGGCAATGCTGCAGTTCATGGAAAATTTGCTTCTGTTTTTGCTAAGCTGATGCTGCCTGCTCATGATGCTAAAGGTGTCTCTGATATGGGTGTCCATGCCTTCATTGTTCCAATAAGGGATTTGAAGACCCACCAGGCACTTCCAGGAATTGAAATACATGATTGTGGCCACAAGGTTGGCCTGAATGGGGTAGATAATGGAGCATTAAGATTCACTTCAGTAAGAATTCCCCGAGATAATCTTCTCAATCGATTTGGAGATGTGTCCCCGGATGGGAAGTACACAAGTAGTCTTCCAACCATAAACAAACGATTTGCTGCTACACTAGGGGAACTTGTAGGTGGAAGGGTAGCCCTTGCGTCTTCTTCAACTAGTGTCCTCAAGATTGCTAATGCAATTGCCATCCGATATTCTTTATTGCGCCAGCAGTTTGGTCCTCCCAAGCAACCTGAAGTTAGTATTCTTGATTATCAGTCTCAACAGCACAAGCTCATGCCAATGCTGGCTTCAACTTACGCATTTCATTTTGCCACTTCGTATTTGGTAGAAATATATTCTCAGATGAAAACGACACATGTTGAACAATTGGTTGGAGATGTCCATACACTTTCGGCAGGCCTCAAGGCTTGTGTGACGTCCTATACAGCAAAATCATTGAGTGTCTGTAGGGAAGCCTGTGGAGGCCATGGTTATGCTGCCGTCAACCGGTTTGGTATCTTGAGGAATGATCATGACATATTCCAGACATTTGAAGGGGACAACACAGTACTTCTACAACAGGTTGCACATCTCATTTTATCGTGTCCTTGCTTGAAAACCCTCAATGCAAACTCCTAGGTTGTTTGTTGCATAAATCCCGAGGATACCAAAATTCATGGTGCTAAACTCTAGGAGTAACAGAAAAGATTTGAACTGTTCATGAGATGGATTTGTCACTAAACTGGATGTAAGGTTCATTTATGGATAAAATGAAATAAGAACCACTATGAACATTACCATCTATCTCTAGAATTCTGGTATTATAGATTACTAAGCATTGTTTCTGTTCAGATGAAAGCTTGATCTGAATGTTTACTTGATACAGGTAGCAGCTGATCTCTTGAAGCAATACAAGCAAAAATTTCAAGGTGGGACACTGGCTGTTACATGGAACTATTTGAGAGAATCAATGAACACATACCTCTCACAGCCAAATCCTGTAACAGCACGCTGGGAAGGTACAGAACACTTGCGAGATCCTAAATTCCAACTGGATGCCTTCAGGGTGAGTTCTTGTCCTTGGTTGTTTCTTAAAAATCACACGCATAAACCCAGCAATCATCTCTATTTTTTTCTAAAACTCTTGTGATTCTTCTTCTCACAGTACCGAACATCTAGATTGCTTCAAAGTGCTGCTGTTCGACTTCGCAAGCATTCTAAAACTCTTGGGGGATTTGGAGCTTGGAATCGATGCTTGAATCACCTTCTGACACTTGCAGAGTCTCATATTGAGTCTGTCATCCTTGCAAAGTTCATTGAAACCGTGGAGAAGTACCTCCTAAACCCATCTACAGAACATCCCATCTTTTTTTTATTGTCGTTAATTAGTTTCTAATTTCCCGTTTTATGTGCTAGATGTCCTGATGCAAGTACACGAGCTGCTTTGAAACTTGTCTGCGATCTTTATGCCTTGAATCAAATCTGGAATGACATAGGAACCTATCGAAATGTTGACTATGTGGCACCAAACAAAGCTAAGGTATTCAAATGTCCTTCAGAATTGAAAAAACAAAAAAAAAAAAAAAAAGGAAAGAGAAAAAAAGTCAGGATGTTTTGAACCAGAAGCCATATTGGTGCTACAACAATTGGCCCCCTGATTTCTGCATTTTAGATCGTTAAAATGAGTTGGATTATGGAGAACATGTGGGTCTTCTGCATGCTTTCATTCATTTTACTATCGCCTTGTGCAGGCAATCCACAAGCTGACAGATTACTTAAGTTTCCAAGTGAGAAATATTGCGAAGGAGCTTGTTGACGCATTTGATCTTCCTAATCATGTTACAAGGGCCCCAATTGCCATGCAGTCAGAAGCTTATGCTCAGTACACACAGTACGTTGGGTTCTGATTTTAATAGGAAGCTGAAGGCAGCAAAAGATAAAGTTAACAACTAAAGCTTCTCACATAGGAGATGAATTCTCTCATTCGTTATTCTTGTTGTTTCTTCCTCGCTTAAAACTCTTTTGGGTCAGGGTAGAATAGCATCTCCGAAAACCTAAGCTGGCATCCTCTAGTGCGTGAGGATAATGTTGTCAAAATTGAAAGAAATATACGTTGTTGTAATTTGTTCAACTAAACTCTTCCCAACGGCAGCTCATGCTTGGTTCAATTTTTTTTAATGAGAGAACAGGGGAACTGTCCGTATTGTAGAAAGAAGACAGGTACCATTCGAACTTAACTTTAAAAGTAGTGGAATTTACTAGCAAGATGCAGGTAATTAAACTCATTAAAGATTCTATAAGAAAAGAAACCCCGTCAACCAACGGGCTAGATGTAACCTTCACTTTTGCATTATTATTTTCACACATCAACCAAGGCGCGTAGGCAATAGCAGAAACAGCATAGTAAAGAAGTGGCAAGCTGTCAAGTGAACAGCTTCAACTACAGAACAGTGTTGCTAGAAATACAGCAACAAGAGCTTCTCCAAAGTTGCAAATTCACTCCCAAACAAGAAATATTATATTGCTTCTCAAAAGCCTTTTGAAACAACTCATTTCGTATGTACAAGTTTCTATTTCCAACCACAAACTTGGAAATGCTTATACGTTCTAAATTAAATAACATTTAACACCTAAGCGGCCTGCAATTCAAGTAAGACACTCGAGCTGCTTCAGTTTTCTGCCTGATATCCTCGTACATTTTCAATGATGCCTCGGAAAAATTGTTCAGTCTGTCAAGAACCTTTGTCAAAATTGCATGTATGCAGTACAAGCTCGATGACACGTCATCATTCCTTTCATTCTCTTTGCCTACTGATTCTCCATTGTTTACATCAACTACTTTGTCTTCCTTTTGTAACTGTTCTTCTTGTTGCTCCATTAGGTGGTGCAAATCAGTTAAGAGGGTTCTGATGGCATTATTAAGTTCCTCAGATGGCAAACCTTTGATCCCAGCCGACCAATCACGACAGAGAACAAATAAAGGTGGGGCCAAGAGTCGGCGAGGGGAGAATGGCCTCCTACTCTTGGAACGCTCCTGTGGTTGCAGGATGCAATTTTGCAGCCACCCATTTACAGCTTCCACATAGGAAGCATGGCTGTTAATCCAGTTTGCAAAGCTAAAACCGAAGCATTCAATCTCCTGCTGAAGCTGAGACATAATCTGCCTCCGAGTATCTCCCTGAGGAGTTTCTGTTGATCTCCTTGAATGGTATGCTAATGAGATTGTGATGTACTGTGCATGATGGCATTCAAGCATGTTCTTCCACATCCTGATGAACCTGCATAGGCTCACTGATCATTAATATAATGCCAGAAAATAGTGATGAATTAACACATATTTAGTTCAGTATGAAGCTCAAGGGTTACAAACCTCAGGACAACTGGACAAGTAACTTTAGTAGTAAAGCTTCTATGCTCAACTATATTAAGACAGACAAAGAAAACAAACTCATATTTACCCTTGAATTAACTCTAGAAGTTGCGGCTGCAACTCTTCATCTCTTATTTTCTCAATCCGCTTTGATATTGAATCTACAGAATGAATTGCCACTCTTATGCGTGAATGTAGATCCTTTACAACAGCCCGGGTTTTGTCAATCACATGAACGCTTTGATCTTTGGCAAACTGGTGCCTAAGCTGGTCACACTTCCGATCATACTCTTTCCAGATAGATTCACCGGCCTGTAGACACAAAGCTGACCTTTAGATATACTATTCTATGAACACATATCTATGTTTACAACAGAAATTAATAGGCATTCTGCACCAGCAAAACTGTCATGTGCATTCAAATGATTTTCTACATTATGCAATAAAGATTCTATGTGGTAATCAGCAAATAATAATGGAAACATGCCCATAAAAACTTAATATGACATGAACACCTTAAAATTGATATGCCCTGAACATTGTCAATACACATTTTCGCATCACACAGTGTCATGTAGGAAAAACTACAAAGTCAAGAGGGTCAAGAAGAAAACAATTATATAAAAGCAAAAGGCTTTAAAAAATACCTTTATTTCATCATAGAGTTTTCTTTCCCATGCATACAGTCTGTCAAGGGTGGAAGAATGACTCCCTGCAATCATGCAGAACTCTTCAACAAAATCATTACCACTATCAGAGGCATCATCTTTTGTTGCCGTGACAAGAGGATTTCTTGATGAAGATGACCTCAAAGATGCTGTCCGTTTCCATGTAATGACCTTAGTCATATGTTCCATAGGTTCTACAAAATCAATGGAGAATTGACATAATGGAAAGAAATATGAAAAAACACACTGAGAAAGCTCTTTATGTCTTCAAAATCACCACAGGTTCTATAAGATAATTTGCGAATTCTTTCTCAACAGTTGACTGAAATATTGAATTGCCGCCCCCCCCAAAAAAAACATCAACTCCATGAAATGGAGAATTGACATAATGGAAAGAAATATGAAAAAAAAAAAACATTGAGAAAGCTGTTTATGTCTTCAAAATCACCACAGGTTCTACAAGACAATTTGCATGTTCTTTCTCAATAGCTGACCTAAAGATCGAATTGTCCCACAAAAAAGAAAAAGAAACATTGACTCGCAACAGAAGCTAATCTTACCATGAGAAACAAGTGCGGTCTTTCCACGACAGCAAACAAATTTTACAGCCACCAAAATAGCTGAGGCAGATGACCCCCCTATGAGAATGGAAGTGGTTATACTATGTTTGCACAAATGTTCGATAACTAAAAAAGTTCAAAAAATTGCACCAACAAGCATCCATGGCATTTGAATTTAAGTGGACAAATAAGTATGCCAACTAAAACTCAGCCATTTGACTCATTTACAGAAATAATTACCTTTTGCCTCAGTATATCCAACCCTGATATTGTTTGCCTCAAGCATTCTGGAGACCTCCTTGCCAGATTCAGAGGCTCTAAAAAAGCGATGCTCTATATCCTTAATACTTGAAAGAAAATCCTTAGCTCTATGCGTAATGAACTCCGACGGATCCTCTCTCTCTGCAGACAAATTGTTCACCGCTACTGCTTTCTCCCTCTTTGAACCTGATTGTCCAAGGGTGGAAACATTAACATTCTGCCCCTCTTCTACATGCCTCATCTGACCAACAAGTACTTGTCCACTAGAACCTTCAACTGCTCTCAATCTAGATGATGTGGCAGTACCTTCCACTATGAAGTTACAACTGCCATTTTGAGTTATTGAATTGCCAGAATTTTCAACCCCGTTTTGCTCCACACCAGGCTTCAAAGTTTCTTCATGTACTCGACTGTTTTTATCCAAACCAACTTCTGTCCATTTTCCTTTTGCATCCACCACACTATGTTCAACACCAACCCTTTCACTCCTAAACTCATTCCACCCTCCAATATCATCAAACTCCATATCCAAGTCACCATGCCCTACAAATCTAAAACTCTCACCAGTATCACTTGGATCAAAAAAATCCCAAGAGCCACCTGACTCAAAAGGAGGAGGCGGCGGCGGCGGCGGCATGGAGAACCCTAACGACTCATCCTCTACAAAATCACTACTATTATTCAAATTAAACTTAACAGTAACTGCATTACCACCTCCACCAGCTCTCATATAACTCATATTCAACACTGGTGGTGATATTGGACTCTCAAAGTGCAATGGTGAATCTGAGACCTCTGCATTGTGGGAGGGAGAGGGAGAGAGGTATGAAGAATGTGATGGAGACTTGTCAAGCTCGGTGGCTGAGGTTGTTGACAGAGAAGACTCTATCAAAACCTCCGCTTCAGCGAATCGCCGGAGAGCTACACCAATGTTTCTAAGAGAGTTAATGTAAGAGACATGAGCTGCTGCAAGATTGTACCTCGAATCGATTGCTTGCTTTATGAATTTCCTCCTTTCCTTGCACAGAGCCAAAGGTTCAGTTTTGTCAACTTTGGAGCTCGCAGAACCCATTTTTGAGCCAAAATACTAAAATACAGTTCATAAAATCAACTCCATTTCTCAAGCCTGTAAACAGAAAGTTCTTCAAATGAGGCAATGGCTTCAACAAAATCCAAACTTATGCACTGGGAAATAAACAGTACCCATAAAACCACTTGGAGAAATCCAAGAAGTTAAGGAAATGAAAAAAACAAAGAGTATGAGAAAGCTAAAACCTTTCACCTCAAAATCACACACCTTGGTCAAGAAACAGAACAGACTTTTCCTGCCATGAGAACATAAAAGTGTTTTTCTCCAAGAAACGAAAAACCCACTTGGGGAAAGCTTTAATTATAGGATTGAGACAAGACCCGATAATGAAAGACGAAATTGTAATAGAAAAAAATTCAACTTTCTTTTCTTTAAGAAGAGAACAAAACAAGGCAAAAGCAGAGACGAGTATTTGTTTTCAAACAAGATACGAGGAAGGGAAGAGGACACTAGCTGGGAAGTCAAAAACCCAAGATATTAACAGAAACCTGAAAGGGAAGATTAAAAGCAATGAATGCAGGTATGGCACTGAAGCTCATCAGTTATCAGGACTTCAAAAAGGGCAGTTTTTGTACTGTAAGAATGAGAGAGCGCGAGTGAAACGATGAAAATGCACAAAGAGCGCATACAGAAGGAAAGAGAGATAGGTATCTGCAAAAGTTGATAACAGAGCGGAGAGGGAAGGCAAGCCCTCGTTTTGTGTGCATAATAGTAGTGATGTTCACTGATTTGATGGAACGAAAACCAATGCTATATTAACATTAACAAAAACTCTACACAGTTTAGCTAGCAGTAAAATTATCATGCTACCCTTCAATGGAAAAAGATAAAACCTCAAGGGTGGGGCATCTTGCTTTTTTACTGCCCCGTTAACAAAAACTCTAATATGGTGTAAAATGGATTGTTACAGTAAAATATTATGTTGTCCTTGAGTGGAAAAATATGAAGCTTGAGGCTGAGATGTTTTTGTATTTTTCACTACTTCATTAATCATTAAGAAATTTTACGGGTATTTATATTTTAAAAAAAATTTCAGCCTAAATTTTTTTTTCAAAATTAATAAAATTTAAAACTACCAACCAATAACTTTCTTGATTTTTCGCTTCTTAACGTAAAAATATTTATTTGTTTTTAAGATCAAAAAAAATTATTGGGTTGTTAAATAAAAGTATTTTGGGGTTTTCAAATATTCATGTAAAGTGAAAATACATTTTAAACCTTGAAAAAAAAAACAAAAAGTTTTGTGTTTGGAAGTATTTTTGTATTTTTATACAAGTATTTTATGTAATTATATGGGTTATCAGGTGCATTTTAGTACTTCTACCTTGTTTTTGAATTTTTTAATGAGAAAA
>Ga0307517_10003549_pt1 | contig 24233 bp, 16 predicted proteins | sample 23_EM_MG_FD_194515 | JGI IMG/M metagenome (GOLD analysis project Ga0307517, IMG submission 194515) | Populus trichocarpa ectomycorrhiza microbial communities from riparian zone in the Pacific Northwest, United States - 23_EM | ecosystem: Host-associated > Plants > Roots > Unclassified | place... | reverse complement strand
AAAAAAATCTAAAGAGATAAAAAATAAAACTGAAAATATTTGGGTTTGGCTAAAAGCTAGACCCAACACCTGTTGGAAGCAACTTTTGAAACAGAAAATAGAAAAGACAAGGTCCCTATGGCACTACAGTGTCGTTCACAATACAAATATTTTATATCTACAGTGTGGTTCACAATATAATAAATTTATATCCACAGTAGATGCACAATATTTTTTCCACCCCTTTTAAAGTATATTATAATATTCATTTCCATGATTCCAATTTAGATAATTAAGTGCATTTAATTTGGTTCATTATACGTCAGAAGTCCCTCCATCAATAGTTAAATCAATTTTTTTTTTATTAATTTTGATTTTTCAAAGATATGAAGCACACATGTCAGTTTTTTATTGATTTTAATTTCATATAGAAGAGAAATTGATTAAAAAATCAAATAAAAAATAAAAAGATTTTAAATTTCTTTCCAATTCTTTATGATAATTTTTTCGATCTTTTTTAAAATTTCTAATTAACATCATAAAAAAAATATTTTAAGAAGACAAAACAAATAAAAAATTGATTAATTTTTTTGGTTAGTGTTTTACTCATTTTTGTTATCACAAAAGATCGTCCAACTATATTCAATGAATGAGAAGTTGATGGATGTGTTGAGGTACTTGATGGTAGGAAACGTGTAATGTTTTAGACATGATTTTTTTTCAATGTAATTTTCCATGGAAATCTGATTTTGTGTGTTTGAGCTTTTCTATTTCTTACATAAAATTTATTTATTTCATGATGTTTTTCTTTTTTTTTTGAAAAAAAATAATAATGTTTTTTTAATAAGTTTTGATTTCATAAAATAAGGTAATTGTTTTTTGCCAATGTAAAGCTAAAAAAAAAAAAAACTCAGTAAACAAATACGCTACCTTTTAATTATTTTTTCTAATAAGGAATGGATAGTGGAGGCAAAGGCGGTCGGTAGAGGCAGAGGTGGCGTGGGTGGAGGTGGCAGAGGGGTTTAGTAGGCATAAAACGGTAGGGGAGAAGGCATAAAAGTTGTTGTGCTGTTGCAAAATCGGTGGCGACGACTGCAAGTAGCAGCAATATGAGATTGAAAGTTAATTTTACTGTTGTTTTAAATTGTTCTCGTGGTTTTAATGGTTTAACACACAACATTTTGTATTATAGGTTTGACGTATTCTTGTGGGGATTCCAGCTTCAAAATCTACTTGAATTTTGCTTAAGAAACATAATTTAGCGACGATATTCTAAATCTAAAATGCCCGGAAATAAAAATTTTTGGATGGTTGGATAATGTATTTAATCAAGTGTTTTTATTATTTGATTTATTTTTTATAATTAAAGAAGGGGATATCTTGATGTAAAAAGCCAAATAACTACAAAACAATCTATTTCGGGTGAATTTGAAAACCATCAAATACTTAAGTTGATATTTTTATAGAGAGACATCACAATAAATGTGCAAAATAACATTAAATCTCAAGAACTAGGTTGTTTGTTCTTGTTTTGGTATGTATTAATTATTTTTTTTTAAGAAAAATGATGTTTTGTGTAAACAGTATGTACAATATGTTGAAAATAAAAAAATTATAAACCCTTTACCTAAATAGTTCAGGAGGTATTTATATTTCATGAACCTTGTTCTTGTGCTTGGATAAAAGAACTGAAGAGTCATTCCACCATTGTAACATTAATGAGGGTCAAATATCTTACACATGCATTAATAAGACTCTTGTACACTTGGGGGGTGTAGGTGGAGTATAGACTTGACGAGTAAGTTACTTGTATTGCATGCAATAAGCCCAAGAATACCCAACTCCCCAAGAATAAGATGCATAGAGTCCTCTAACATTTTGGATTTAAGCTAAAAAGCCCAAGTCCAGTAAAAAATCCTAGGGGGCAGGACCTGATGCTGGGCTTATACTGCACGTTTGAGCCCAAGGGGTGCCATATAGTGAGCCTAAGCCTAAGAGGCTGCAAGGCAGGTGGCTTGACGTTGGGCCCAAGCGTGACATCTGAACTCATATGCATCGGGTTAGTGGGCTTGATGCTGGGCTAAAAAATGTTTATGGATCCTCTACGGGGTCAGATCGTTGTAAAAAAGGGCTTGGGCCAACAAAAAAATATTGAAAAAATATTGATAAACCCTGGTACATTATTGAGGAATGCAGTTATAAGGCTTGCTCAAAGACGAATAGGACTACTAAAAAAAGCCAACCATTTATTAGCCTTTTATAAATTGAAATACAAAAGTTTTTTTTTTTTCTAAATCAAGAGATGTTTACACACAAACACAAAGAATTTATCTTGAAAACAAGCAACAATATCATTTGTTGGAAAATTTGTTAAAATATGGTCATTGAGCATATTTTATGCCAAATTAAAAGTAGAGTCCACTCTCTTTTTAGGTTAAACTTTATTAAAATTTAATTCCCAACAAAAGTTCTTTAACATGAAATATTAACATATTTTGCATAAATTATGGGTAAATGAGAAATTGATCTCAAAGAACCTTTGATTGATATATTTTGATGAAACCCAGAACCCTTTTAAATAAACTCTATTCCATGTAGGAAAAGAACAAAATTTTGTTAGTGTTTATAAAGTGGATAGTTGAAAAGTTAAATTCAACCTTAAAGAGCACCTAAACTTTTAAAGGGGAGAGGTCCTAGGCAAAGTGGGCTTTAGACGCGCGTCAGCCCGACTTGTGCTCGGGCTTTGGATCGGGCATGTGGTTGAGTTTATTGTAAAATAATATTTTGGGTTACAAAAGATTAATTTCTGCCAACTGAAATTTGGACTTGGGCTTGGTCTATAAAGAACTACTTCTTCTCGTGCGTTGTTTGTCCAGTCTAAAATATGAAAGTTAACATTATCTTCTAGAAGTTTTTGTTCTAAATCTAAATAGTTTTTTTAGCTAAAAAAAATATAGATTTATGGTTACTATGTTCAGATTTAATTCTTGATTTATGGTGACTAATCAAATATTGATAATGTGAGAATTTATTATGCTTATTATCAGAATTAATTCTTCAACTTTTAACTTCCAAAATCCACTATAAAGGGGGGGTTAAGAAAGAGTTTCTAACAATATTTTTTAATTTTTTATGCACTCTTCGTCATCTCATATTTTAGTGTTTTCTTTTTCTTCTATGCTTTTGTTTTCCTCCTAAATATAAAGCTTAAGTTTATCTTGTTGAAAGATATTTAAGCTACATAATTTTTGATTCAAAGATCTTATTTAAAATGTATCTAAACCTTGGTGTTGTGAAATCTTTGAAGGTATATTGCAAACAATATAGTTGCACATATAAGGAGTAATAAAATCTTAAAGACAAATGATTCATCATTGACAACAATAAAAATTTTATTACTTCAAAGTGCTTTAACAAGTAAGTACCGTTCTTTGTTTTAATTTAAACATATTTATTTTTATTAGTTGTATGCATTAGGGGTGATCATTTTCGGTTCGGTTTTTATAAAAAAAAGTAACCAAACCGATTTTTTAAAAAAAATCGGAACCAAAACCGGTTGGTTTACCGGTTCAAACCAACCGGTTTCGGTTTGGTTATTTTAAAACAAAAACCGCTTCAAACCGACCAGTTCGGTTCGGTTTGGCTTGGTTTTTTTCGATTTGGGTTCGGTTCGGTTTGGTTTTTTTGGTTTCAGACTTATAATGAATAAAAAAAGACAACGCTAGCAAATGAATAAAAAAAGTGACTACGATAATCATGAAAAAAAAACTTTACCCACAAACAATATGTAGGACAAAATAGGATAAAAAAAGGGAAAAAAACCTGGTGTAAGTCAACCTAAGCTAGCATGATAAATATGTAATTTTAAGATAAAGGGTGAGCCAGTTCAGGTTAATTTTTCAAACCTGTATTCTAGGTTATAAGATTGGGATAATTCAGAAAGGAAAAAAATTGAAAAAAAATCAAAAGAGTTAATATGAAATTGTAAAAAATAATAAATAATAAATTTAAATAGAAGGAAAAAATAAAAAACCAATAAAATTTATAAAAAAAAGTCATAAAAAAATAAAAAATAACAATCAAAATAGAGAAAATAATATAAGATAAAAGAAGTGAAAAAAAAGTCCGCGGTCAATTCCATTAGCTTTTTATTTTTTAAAGGGTAGTTTAGTAATCGGAAAAAAACCGTGAAAGCAAACAGACTCTAACCGGTTACTTTTTAGGACACACAAAGATGACTTTACTTTCTCGTCGTATCATTAGCAACTGCTATCTGAACTTTAAACTCTTTCAAACAACTTAAACAGTGAACTCTCTCCCTCTCTCTCTCTCTCTCTCTCTCTCTCTCGGGTTCTTATGAGGTATGCTTTTTTTTTCCTTTTCTTCTTAAGCCTATCCCTTTTTCTTGACAGTTGAAATTTGATCATTTTCAAGCTGTCTTTCCTGAACTTAATCAGTCGTTGTTTATCAGTTGACTTCCACCTTTAATTAAATTAACAACTCCTGATTTCGATATAGTTTTAAATAGCAATAAGCTTAATAATAGTCATTCTTCCTTCCTTTTGTTTTTGAGGAAAAAGAATTTCATTACCGAAATTAATCTGATAATCTTGTTATGTGTTTGCATATTAATAAATGCACTGTACTTGTTCGTGATTCTTGTTTTTAGGAGGTTTCTTTGTCTGTTTTATTGTCTCTTTATGGTTTTGCGACTTCACTTTAAATTCTTTGAATAACAACAAGAAAGGAACTCTTTTTTTTTTTTTGTTTAATATAACTTTTGGGGTTGGGGGAGGTCTTTGAATTTTGTTTTTGTTTTTGTAAGTTCAATGGATCCTCGGTTAAGAGGTTATTCAATTTCAATTAATGGAACCCAATTGGGAAACCAACCTATATCTGTGTTTTCGAATCAGGACCCTGTTTCCAGACCCAGATTCGAAAATACTTTCGTTGATCATAATTGTAAGGAGTTTCATTATATTCCGCCCTATCCAAAGCCAACTGATGTAACCCCATATTCAAATCCGACTCAAAAAGAAGACTCTCCCGAAGATTTTGACTTTTCAGATGTAACTTTGAGGTACATAAACCAGATGCTTATGGAAGAAGATACTGAAGATAAGACTTGTATGCTTCAAGACTCTTTAGATCTTCAAGTAGCCGAGAAATCCTTTTATGATGTTCTTGGCAAGAAGTACCCTCCTTCACCAGAACCAAACCCCACTTTCATCAGTCAAAATCGTGGGAACCTGCCTGATAGTTTACCCTGCAATTACATTTGTAGTAGTCGTAGTGATAGTGGCTATGTAGATGATAATGCTTGGATTCACAATCCAAGCGATTACCATTCCTTTCAACTACAGATTCCACATGTTTCTAGCATATCCCAATCATCATATAGCTCTTCAAACAGTGTAATCACTACTGTAGATGGGCTGGTGGATTCTCCTAGCAGTAATTTTAAAGTCCCTGATTGGAGCGGTGAGAGCCGATCTATTTTGCACTTCAGGAAGGGTGTTGAGGAGGCTAGCAGATTTCTTCCCAGTGGTAATGACTTGTTTCTTAATATTGAGGCCAATAAGTTTTTATCTCAAGAGCCAAAGGTGAGGACTGGTGAAGTTGCTATCAAGGTGGAGAAACAAGATGGGGGGGAGCACTCACCTAGTGGACCTAGGGGAAAGAAGAATCCTCATAGGGAGGATGGGGATGTTGAAGAAGGGAGGAGCAGCAAACAACTGGCTGTTTATACCGAATCCACTTTGCGATCAGATATGTTTGATAAGGTATTACTTTGTATCCCAGGAGAAGGTCAGCCTGATTTGACAGCTCTTCGCGAGGCCTTCAAGAGTGCATCGATAAAAAATGAGCAGAATGGACAGGCAAAGGGATCCAGTGGTGGGAAGGGTCGTGGTAAGAAACAAAGTAGGAAAAGGGAGGTGGTGGATTTGAGAACCCTTTTAATAAATTGTGCCCAAGCTATTGCGGCTGATGACCGGAGGAGCGCAAATGAATTGCTAAAGCAGATTAGGCTGCATTCCTCTCCTTTTGGGGATGGAAATCGGAGATTGGCTCATTGCTTTGCTGATGGTCTTGAGGCACGCTTGGCAGGTACTGGAAGTCAGATTTACAAAGGCCTTGTTAGTAAGAGAACATCTGCGGCTGATCTCTTGAAAGCATACCGTCTTTATCTTGCTGCATGCCCTTTTAGAAAGGTCTCTAATTTTGTCTCTAACAAGACAATAAAGATTACGGCAGAAAATTCAATGAGGCTTCATGTTATCGATTTTGGCATTCTTTATGGTTTCCAATGGCCCACCTTTATTCATCGGCTGTCATGCAGACCAGGTGGACCGCCAAAGCTTCGGATGACTGGAATAGAATTTCCCCAACCTGGATTTCGGCCAGCAGAGCGAGTTGAGGAAACTGGACGTCGCTTAGCAGCTTATGCTAAGGAGTTCAAAGTGCCCTTTGAGTACAATGCCATTGCAAAGAAATGGGAAACCATACAACTAGAGGAACTCAAGATTGACCGGGATGAAGTTGTTGTTGTTAACTGTCTGTATCGGTCTAAGAACTTACTTGATGAAACAGTGGCAGTGGACAGTCCGAGGAACATTGTTCTTGATCTGGTAAGGAAGATAAATCCTGAAGTTTTCATTCATGGGATTACAAATGGGGCATACAATGCTCCTTTCTATGTTACTCGATTTCGAGAGGCACTGTTTCACTTTTCTGCAATGTTTGATATGCTTGAAACTATTGTTCCCCGTGAAGAATTAGAGAGGTTGGTGATTGAGAGAGATATTTTTGGCAGGGAGGCTCTGAATGTTATAGCTTGTGAAGGCTGGGAGAGAGTGGAGAGGCCAGAAACATACAAGCAATGGCAGGTCCGTTGCTTGAGGGCTGGGTTTGTGCAGTTGTCTTTTGACCGGGAGATAGTGAAGCAAGCAACTGTTAAAGTGAGGCAGCGTTACCACAAAGATTTTCTGATCGATGAAGATAGCCGGTGGCTATTGCAAGGATGGAAGGGACGAATCATCTATACCCTTTCTGCTTGGAAACCTGCTAAAAAAGTTTGAGTGCATCCTTATTGGTACTCGGGATTTGCTTCTCACTTCTTGCGTTTTCTATTGGAGAATTGGTGAGAATTTATGATCTTAGGTGATACTTGAAAATTGACTCTCTCTATCTCCGTTTATTATTACCGTTGTTGTTTTACATGTGATTACAGTTTGCTGGTAGATGATATGAATGGTTGACTGATATGCGGAATGCTAAGAACATCATTGCTTGCAGAATGAAGGCCGCGTGGTGCAGACTTACCAGATATTTTTGTATTTTGACTGAGCTCTTTGTAGTGGTAACTCAGGGCCATTTTTCATTTGGTAAAGCAATCTTGAAAGCTTAGTTTAATTGGGAAATGGTGCGCTTTGTCTTTTTGGCTGAGTTCTCATAGCAGTAGGCTATCTGACAAAATGAACTGGTGCAAATGCATTCAATTCACAATCACTTGTACATCATAAGCTGGAATTTTTTCTTGTGAATTTCAAGACGCATCTCTCTTTTTCTCCATTTGTCTACTCCCTCTCTCACTACAGTTTCACAAGTTTGGTCCTTGAAAGGAAAAGGACAAGGCATCGTGGAATGCTCTATATATGCATCCTTATCAGCTTTCTAAGCCCACCAAATAAGCAAAAATGCTAGTGAACTTTCCTATCCTTGATAAATGCTATAGCTCACCAGTTATACTCTATCCGAGTGCATCTAGTCTTTACTTTATATTATTTTATTGCTTTGGACAGGATACCAATGCAAAAGTTGGAAAAGTTAATGAGGAAGTAGCCAATAGATTTTCTCAAAGAGTACACCTTTCTAGAGCTTTCAGGTGGGTGTCTTGTAAGAAGCAGAGGAAGAAAAGTGTTTTTGTAGAATACTATCTTTTATTACAAGCACAACTAACAATCTAATACAGCATTCTCCAATTTAAATAGGAGAGCATGTTACCAAACTCATTGATAAACGTGGTAAGAAATCAAGTGTATCCGGAAAGATTTTAGATGTGATGATAAATATCCTATCTTGCCTAAAGTGCTAATTTATAGGGATTTGATACAAGTTTAAATCCAGAATATGCTTATTTATCATTGTAGTTTCCTTATCTTGTCGAACCAAAATCTTGAACAGAATTTGTTGCTCCTGAAACGTCTTCATCCTCCAACATCTCTCCACTAACATAGGCAGATTTGTGGGAATAAAAATCCTTATTCCTCTAATAGGTTGAGGTTGACTTATCACTCCACTTATCCTCACAAATCATGTTATCTTGCGGGTTGCTGAGTTTATGGGGTCTGTTGATACTCCCTCGCGAATTGTGCTGGGGCTGGAGGCAAAGTTTGGTCTGGAAATATTTGAGAGCTGCCTTTGACATTGGTTTAGAGAATAGGTCTGCTACTTGATCAGTGATGGAGATATCTTGAGTGGTGAGAAGTCCAAGTGCAACTCGTTCACGTACAAAATAATAATCCAATTCAACATGTTTACTACGAGCATGAAATACTGGATTCATAGTCATACGAAGGGCACTAGCTAAGATTGTCATAATATAACATTGGAGTAAAGCTGAGTGAAACACGAAGATCTTTTAAGATAAATGTTATCCATGTTAGCTCAGTTGCAATACTTGCCATGGCTCGATATTCTAATTTAGTGTTGGAGTGAGATATGGTGTGTTGGTTTTTTACACACCAGGAGATAAGGTTTCAACCAAGAAATATGCAGTAGCCTGTAGTGGAGCGTCGTGTGGTGGGCAACATGTTCGTTCTGCATCAGAAAAAGCATAAAGATCAAGTGTAGTGTTGAAAGTAAAATGAAAACCTATATCAATTGTTCCTTTAACGTATTGTAAGATACAACAAACCATTTTTAAGTGTGTCACAGTAAGAGAATGCATATATTGAGATACAAAGTTAACATTGTAAGAGAGGTCTGACCGTGTGAGAGTAAGATATTGTAAAACACCAATAAGTTCATGAAAAAAGCTTGGATCTTCTAACAAGCTCGTATTGGAAATGTTTTTGGTCTTTGCTTCAAGTGGTGTACTCATTGGTTTACAGTCAACCATGCTAGCTTGTTCAAGGATGGTAAAAGCTTAAAGTGATTCTGACAAATGAATGCCATTAGAGGTTTGAGTGATTTCAATTCCAAGGAAGTGATGAATTGGTCCCAAATCTTTCATTACAAATTTTGAATTCAGAACATGAATAAAATCATTGACTAGAACAATAGAAAACCTAGTAAGAAGTACATCATCTACATAAAAAAGAGTTAGTAAACCAAAATCAGTGTGAAAAATGAATAGAGAGGGATCTGCTGGACGACAAAAGAAGCCATATGTTAAGAGAAAAACATTAAACTGATCAAACCAAGCACAAGGTGCTTGTTTGAGCCCATAAAAAGCCTTTTTAAGTTTGCAGATATGTGTTGAATATTAGGGATCTACCATTCTTGGAGGTTGGTCCATGTATGTGTCTTCTAAGAGTAAACCATGTAGGAAGGCATATTTTATGTCAAGTTGATGTATGAGCCATTTCTGTGCAAGGGCGATGGTAGGAATTACTTGAATAGTTCCAGGTGTGATAATAAGAGTTTTTTTTGGTGTAATCCAATCCATCAACCTAATAGTATCCCTTTTCCACAACTCGATCTTTGAGGTGATTTAGAGACCTGTCAAGTTTAAGTTTCGACTAAAAACCCATTTAGATCCAATAACATATATATTAGGTGTGCAAGGAAAACGTTCCTAGGTCTTATTATTGTGTAGAGCTTCAAGTTCTTCTTCTATTATAGCTTTCCATCCGGGGTGAGCTAAGGTGGATCTAATATTATAAGGATCACATGGGATATCAAATGAGGATGTAAGAGAAGTCAAGGCATATTTAGGATTGGGTCTGATAATGCCTTTTTGTGACCGAATAATCATGAAGTGTGAGGAAGGTGTTTGTGGATTGTTTATCTGTTGACTCTGAGTTGGTAGGGGCAATTAGAGAGATCTCAATCATATGTTGAGAAAATTGTATGGGAAGTTCATGTATTTTAGAGTCACTCTCAATTAATATCAACTCTATTTCAAGTTCTTGTTCAGACCTGGGTCTTTGAGGTTCATGTTGACTTGTGTTTTCTATTTGGTAAAGAGAACTAGCAGTGGCTTGCAAATCTGAAGTACGAATTGGTACTAGTGGTAGAGAGATTGAGCATGATGTGGACAATATTGGTAGCTGAATCTCGATAGAATAATTGATGTCAATTTGAGATAACCAAGAATAAAAATGTTATTTGAGAAAGTGGAAGGTTTATTGCTTTGGTTCAAAGTATTTTTATAGGGAAAAATGATTCATCAAAAACCACATGTCTTGAGATGAATATTTTTTTTGATAGGGGGATAAAAACACTTAAAACCTTTACGTGTACCACTATAACCTACAAAGATGTAGAGAACAATTTTTGGATTAAACTTGTGTTGTCGTGTATCCCAGGTGCAATGAAAACATTTAGAACTAAATACACGTTATGAAGAGTAATTAGGGTGATTACCATAAAGTTTGAAATATAGGGTTTCAAATGTAAGAGCAGATGAAGACAATTGATTAATAAGGTATACTGTAATGGTAAATGCTTCTACCTATAAAAAGAGAGGTGAATTACTATGAAATAACATTGTCATACCAAGTTCTTGTATTAACTTATGATGTCTTTGAACCCTACTTGTTTGTTCTGGAGTATAAGAACATGATTCCTGATGATGGATACCGGTTAAGAGAAAATGAGAGGATAGTTTGGAGTTTATGAATTCTCCTCCTCCACCATAATGAAAGACCTTGATGTGTTTGTTGAATTGTCGAGTAACATATTGTTCAAAAGCTAAATAAGTGTTTACAAAGTCAGATTTATGTTGCAAAGGTATAATCCAAATATATTTAGAAAAATCATCAACAAAACATGCATAACATCTGAACTTTCCAATAGATAGAATAAAAGCAGGTCACCATAGGTCACATTGAATTTTCTCAAAGATAGAAGAACTTGAGTGTTTAGAATAGGAAAAAACAACCCATTAAGTTTTTTAAATTGACAACTATCATAAATATGTTTTGGTTTTACCACTCCTATAACATTAATCAAGTCTTTATTTTTAATGAATGTAAAGAAAAAAATTTGAGAATGTCCTAATAGTTGATGTTAGAAGTCTATTGAACTAGATTTAACCAGATTTGAATCGATTAGAAAAATAGAATTCTTGTGATGCTGACAGGACATACACATCACCCTTGCGCCTCCCTTTGATCAAGGGTTGTCATGTTTGTCATTTCTTAATACATAAATTAATATCAGAGAATTTACTGTTAACAGAAAATTAAGCAATTAGCATAATTATAAAAAATAGATTTTTTTTTTAAAATCTGGAACTAATAAAACATCATAAAGGGGCAGAGTATTATTATTTTTTGCTTAATACTAGAGTCTCCAATACTATGAATTGGTATAAAGGATCCATCACCAATAATAACTGAATCTACAATAAAGTAGTTTTGAATATGATTAAAATACCCGACTTACCTGTCATGTGATTGGAAGCTCCTATATCAGGGGTCTATTATGTCTCGTTGATGGTGTTGTCTTAGGTGAGTTCTGCAAGAGCTTGAGGCATGTCACCTTGTTGTGTTGGTTTTTTTTGGCATCCATCAATATATTTTTGCAATATATCCCATTACGCTATAATTAATATTGACATTTTTCTTCACGATAATGATCTCGTTCTGCAGGAGTCATAGTCATACGATGTTCAATAAAAATAATTTTGTTCTTATAGTTGTTGTGTCTGAAATCCTCTCATAGTTGATGTAAGTCTTGTTTGTTCCCATGGAAACCTGAGGGAGATTGGTTGTACCGCTATTGTTTTTGTCCATAAAAAGCCATTTGCGGAGTTAATGAGTTTGAATTGTTTGTGTAGTTTGAGAACTAACTACATCGTTAGTCAAGGCTTTGGAGTTGTGAGACAAGCTCAAAATATGTTGGTCTTGGTGGTTTTAGCATGGTGGGGTTAAAAGTTTCATTTTGGAGACCAAGACCGGTGAGCAAGTAGAAGACCTTTTCTTTGTCTGGAACATGTTTTTCAATGCTTGCAAGGCTATCACATAAACCCTTGAAGGTGCGACTATGTTCGCTAACATTTTTGTCATCTTGCTTACGAAGATATGTAACTTGTTGTTTGAGTGTAAATTTATATTCTTGTAAATTTTATGCATATTCATTTTTTAGTGCATCCCAAACTGCATAGGCAGTCTCTAAACCAATAGCAAGGCCAAGAGTTTCCTCAGAAAGAGTTTCAATTATCCACCCACGAAGTAGATGATCTGCCTTTCGCCAGACAATGTACTCTTCTGTTAATTTTGGCGTAGAAATTTCTGCATCTGTGGTTTTGTTTGGATCTGGTATGTCATATTTGATGGGGACAAAATCTTCGTTGGTAAGATGGCCAACCAATTCTTGGCTTTCTGCGAGTGCCAAGACTTGTTCACGCCAAGAGGGTAATAAAATTTCCCACATTGAGAGATAATGAGCTCATGGTTACAGAAAAAGAATGCTGCGTTGTGCTATGTGTTCACACAGGCTCTGATACTACAAAGAAAAAATAGAAGTAGAGTGAGTAGAATACTGTCTTTTACTATAACTTATAACGTGAACTGCACAACTAACAATCTAATACAGTAGTCTCCAATTTAAATAAGAGAGGGTGGTACCAAACTCATGGATAAACATGGTAAATTAAAATCAAGTGTATCTGGAAAGATCTTAGCTGTGATAGTAAATATCCTATCTTGTCTAAAGTGATAATTTATAGGGATATGATATAAGTTTAAATCCAAGATATGCTCATTTATCATTGCAGTTTCCTTGTCTTGTTGAACCACAATCTGTTGCTCCTGGATCTTCTTCATCCTCCAACATCTCCCGACTAAAAGAGGTAGATTTGTGGGAATAACAATACTTATTCCTCTGATAGGTTAAGGTTGCCTTGTCACTCCACTTATTCCCACAAATCATGTTCTCTTGCTGGTTGCTGAATTCATGAGGTCTCCTGATATCTTGGTGAACTTTTGCTGCGGTGGCGGAAATCTGGAGAGATTAATTTTAAATGTAAACAAGTCTTTTTAATTCAAGTTTCTGTCCAAAATGGTCCCGAGAAGTATCCTATTAAGCAACAAACAAATCTTGTGTGAACCTTTGATACCCAGATAAAATTAATGAATATTAATATCGGAAAGAGCTGATGGGGACCTGGGAGTTTGATTTTGTTTTCTTCTTTTTTATTTTTTTTCGTTTTGCTTTATCTTTGTTTCATGTTTCCTCGCTTTATTTACCTGACTGACGATTAAAAAAAAAACAACAAGAAAAGAAAAAGGACCGGACTGCTTTTGTTAACTACAAGAAAACTAATGCTCTGATTTTCATGGGCACCAGACACTCAACTCATACATACACTATAAATCGGAGAACGCGCAACCAAATTCTTTATCTGCGCTAGTGTGCCTCAAGCCCCAGCTTTTTGCTTTTCAAGTATATCAACAGAACTCCTGATAATGCTAATGCACCTCCTGACTTAGTGCCATATGAGCAGTGAGCACCACGAAATATAAGACGTGAGATAAAACAAAACCAAGTCCTTCCAAAACTAGACTAGGTTAATATATATATATAGCCAGGGTGCCAGAGGCATCTGAAATAGGGTTGAGTGCTGATAGTGGTGGTCCTAATTAACTGACCTCTTTTAGTGGAACACACATCATTGGGATGGAGACAAGATTCTCCAGTCCCACCACCATAGAATTAAAATGGTTGATTGGTCAAGCAAACTGAGCCATTCACATGCAACCTCTTAACTTTTCCATTCCAGATCCTCTTTTTGTACTCTTACTTTCGTTGTTTTGTTTGCGATTTCTTTTGCTCAGTCAATTAGCATTTCACTAGACGAGCATAATACATCTCATGCGGACCATTTGCGTTTGAAGAAAGTATAAACTTTGAGCCACGCACGATTGAACAACAGAATATTAATGAGGAAGGTCATGATCATCATCAGAGAATGTGTTCTACGAGTTCAAAATCTTCTATCCCCATCTTATCCATTTTCATATCGTTATGACCCTCTCAAGCTCTGCTTCAAACCGTGTTTTCTGTCTTTGCTTTTAAGAGACCTAAAAGCCCTTGGCACCAGGATTTCTGGAAAGAAAAAACAAAGGGTACGTGAATAAAGAAAATCTTAATGCTTTCCAAGAGCACCTTAATTTTTTTTCCTCTCAGACAACCACCAGGACAAGGTAGAGCAACTTGCAAAGAATACAATTAATCATCACTAATGATGCTTTGGGTTTTGGAGTTCTTGGATGAGAATACCAAACACACAAATTCAGTTTGCAGAATCTTCTTAACTAGAGTAAGTATCAGCAATCCATGGTTGGGCAAACAATATATGAGAAGAAAGAAACAGTATATGCAACTTGTTCAAGTGTTTAAGCATGGAATGGTGCCACAAACCATGGTTGCAGTGTTCGGCTTCGTCCATGAGTTATGTTATCACTTAACATGTGTTTATAAGATGCCTCTTGCCTGACAAATTGCTAAATGTCGTCATCAGAGAAATAGAATTGAGGATACCATTACTTTGCTTTGGCAAGCATGGATCGAGCAGTGCCAATGGCAAAACCTATATAGCAGTGGAACAACTTTATTACATGATGCTCGTAGTTCAAAGTGAGTTGACTTGCTCATAGCACAAACAAGCACCTTCACTCAGCTGACAGCTCCAAAGTTAAGATTACGTAATTGGAATTTTGATGTAGTTTAGAATTGCTAGGGAACTATGAGATCAATTCCGTAGTCACTAGTCACTGCTCTCAATTTTCGTGCAAGGGCTAAAATTCAAGTACAACTTTTTATTTGCACCATTACAAATTAAAAATTTATGATCATTCCATCAGTATCTGCTGTTAAAATGTTAAGAAAATATCAAGTTCAAATCGTTTCTTTCTTCTTCATAACAACCTCCCACTCTTTCACACCCTAGAAACACTCTCTAAGCGGACGCTAACCCTAGCCCCCTACTCCTAGCCCAACTACTCCTTCCCTTATCATTCAAGCCCAAGAAAAACTCACCTTGTCATTCGCAGAAGCCAATTCCCTTCCTCTCCTCTGTTTCTCTCGAAAAATGGAACCATCACCACCTCTAAAGCATGCAGTTTAGAGGTACTAGCTAGACAACAAGATTATGGTTCATTGGTGGTGAAGAAATTCAAGCAAATGTGTTGGATTCTTTGGATTTCAGGAAGATAGTGATCTGAGATAAGGCGAAGGCAAAGAGTGTTTTTTAATTCTTTAATTAAAATGGCGGGAAATTGCAAAACATCCAATGGCAAAGCTCATTAACACAAGCAGGGTTCAAGCTTACAGAAGGGTTTAAAATCAAAATGTAACAATTCCCAGAAATTAAAATTTAAGGAAAAGAAGTTATTATTGATTGAATTAGAAACTGAAAATTACAAGAACTAGCTAGAATGAAAGGAGATTAAAATTTTCTGTCGAGGTAGTCCTAGCCTATGAGAACTAAAATAGAAATTTAAAACTCCTAAAATAACTCTCTATTCTACCTTATTTTTTCTTAAATAACCAACATGGGATAAGAAAATTAATTTAAATTTTGAACTAGGCTAATTGGATTGACTAGTTCCTTTCATAAAAAACACTGTCGTTTGAGAATTTTGCTGGGCTGCCTCTTATGTGTCAATGCCTAGTGGTTGGTTGAGTTTGGACCGTCCACATGGTTGAGCTAGCTCGCGGTGCAATCTTCACTGTTCATTCCAACCTACCCCAATCTTCTTCCTACTAGAAACTTCGGTGGTTTGTCTGGAGGATCTTTTCTCCTTCTCCTGCCATTTTCAGTCTAAAATGCCCAGAAAACACTACACAGTGAAGGTTAGTGGTCAAAGTCAAAAGTTTAAAAATGCAAACTTTACCGTGTGTGTTTTCACGGTTTAACCTCGTTGTTTGTAGAATGAATTCTTGAAACAGAAGACGTACCCTTGCTCCAATGTTTAAGCATGAAGTGGTGGCATAAACTACAGCTGCATTGTTTGGCTTCTTCCTTCCCACCTAATTAGAAATTATACGATGCCTCTGGTCACAATCACGGGGCCACTCAAATTGCTATATGTCGTTATCAAAGAAAAGAATGGACTATTCCATCACTTTGTATAGCACAAGCAGTGGCAAAACTCCATAGCAGTGGAGCAAACTGTACCGTAATTCATTTCGGACAACTTCCTCACAGTTCATACTATATACTATATAGGTGGTCTGCAATTCGCCGTGACAAATCAATTTATTTCATAATCTAAAAATATGATGTTAAAGCGTTGCCAACATGTTCTAAAACAAAAGAAAATTTTGTGACTCACCTTAATACTAAATGACAACAATGAAAAAATAGAGAAATAATAAAAAATCCCTAACCTAAGCATGACAAACTTGTGACTCTAATCTTGAGGCCAAACATCCTAATAGAAAATATATAGAAATTTTTTAAAGAAAAATCAATATTTAATAAAGCCAACGTCGAAGACTGAAATTCAGAAAGAAAATAAGTGTAAAAAAAATAAAAATAAAAATAAATGTCAATCCAAACTAATATGTCATACCTTAAATACAACGAAAATGGAGAACAACCTTTGATTTTTCATTCTCACTAGCTTTACATAGTTGAAACAAAATTCATATAATGGTTTTTTTACATCCTTCAATTAACATAATAGTTTGGATTGAGTGTTGAGAGGATGAAGTACCAACACTAGTATGCAATCTCAAAGAACATTGATTAGTAATTGAATAATCATTAAACTAAGAGAAACATCATGCATATTTAAGAGACTCACCTATGTTTGTATTGAGGGTTGAAAGAAGGATGGATCAACAATTCTCTAACTACCTCTTTTAACTCTCTCAACACCTTAACCAGCTCTTCTACCTATAGAACCTTTTGATCATTTGTCAGCACCACTAGAACCCCTGCCAACACTAGTTTAACTACCATCACCACTGAAACCCCTTCCAACACCTCTAAATCCTCTTGTAGCACTTGATCCTCTAATTTTTACAGCACTATCTCTTCGGAATCTCCTAAAACTATGTTCATATTACTTGTATATGTTGCACCTAAGTGTGGAAGACCTTTTTCTTTATAGTACCAGATTTATCGTCTCTTTATTCCCTTCATTTGTGCTTTCTTAGTCTACCCACACTTGTTTTAAGGTTTAAAGGTACAATAATGACATCTCCTTTCTTAGGATCCTAGCTAGCTTCTGGTAATGACTGCACCACCTCATTATATGTCTTCCTAAGTGTTTCAAGAGTGTAATATGCATGACATAAATCTTCTAAATCAATTCTCTTATGATGCACACAAAGAATCATATATTTGTATGAAATACTTGTCTTTAACCATTCACCGCATGAGTATTATTTTCTTCTCCAAATCAATAAAAATTCTAGTGTGACCCTCAAAAACTTGATATTCATTAAAACTTGCTAGAATCATTCTCATATGTCTAGAATTACCAATAGACTTATCCAACAACTTCCTAACATAAGGTGTGGTATGTGTTTTTCAAATTGCAATCAGAGCAAATGTATCATGAAAACTAGACATAAGTTTCAACCTAATCTTCTCCGGTATATTGCAATTGTCATACTCCTATATTTCTTAACCCAATTGTTGAATGACTCGGCCAAATTGATAGTTATATTTTTAACCTTAACTTCATCATTAAATAAATTCCTAGCCCAAGTGTCGGCAGAGATGTTATTCAACCAATTAAAATTGCATTATCGACATCTATGATATATTTTAAATAATTATTGTAATCAAGATTCGTATAAGCTTTTCCAAAATCCAATTTTCAATTTCAAACCACAAAACCATTTATTCTTTAGATTGTAATAAACATACCTTGCATAGTGCCTCTGTGTTGCTCCTGGAAACATCTCGGCAATAACTTGTAGTAGACTCTAAAAAAAGTAAAAGAAAATATTAATAATTAGAGAAAAAACATAGAAGTAAATGCAAGAGTTTTGCATAACAAAATATAAAGGATAATATACCTTTTGCTTATTATGATATAAAATGGCCTCTAATGTACTCCAATATTGATGGATCCATATAAAGCATACAAGAATCATCACCATATGTTATTGTTTTCAGCATCAACAATAACATATACAATAAGATATAGTTTATTATTGGCATCCAATCCCATTGCCAAGAATAGGACACCTCCATATGGACATTTAACATGGTATCCATGAATTTCAATAAATGGTCTACTTTCATTAACAAAGTCCTTCTTTATAGTTTTCAAACAAACATAAACTCATTGTAAGTTTCATGGTGAATAACATCCAAATTGAAATTAAGGTCAAACTCTAAATACACATCAGAACCTGAATTATACTATTTTAATAATTGCACATACCTAGAAAGTCTCTTAAAATGCTCATTATGACTTCATTTAACAAACTTCTTCGTCTGTGTTCTAGCTCTCTGGAATTGTATTTGGTGTGGTTTAATCCTAAACTTGTCATCCTAAACTGTATCCAATGCTATAATTGAAATGTTTGGGCTAACATTAATAACTGGTAGCAACTTCTTTACTATCAAAATTTAATTAACAACTTTTATATATACATACCTAATGCTACTATGCTTATATGTCAAAGACTTTACCATGAAAGTCTTGCTGCTAGGAATAAGAGAAACATATATCGACAACTAACAACCAACACCTATTCATGTAACCCTAACCTTATTTTTTTTATTAATATATCTTTCCACATGATATTCATATTTCCCTTCTTATTATCTTAAAAACATCGAAGAAGTGAGCACCCGCATATATGACTCAAACATTCTCTTTTTGATTAATATATCTTTTCACATAATGTTTATTTTTTATTTTATATTCTCTCAAAACATCCCTAAAGTGATTGACATTAATGAAAATCTGATATTCTTCAAACTTAACTGATCCATCAATTTCCATCTCAAATTTTTTACATCTAAAATCAGATGTTAGATCAATATTTTTCTTCCTTTTCTTTTTATTTTGCTTCTTCCATATCCTACCACTTTTATCTTCATCACCCTCATTACTACTCTTAAATTTTACACTATCTTCAACATCATACTCACCCTCATTTATTCTCAAAGTTTGAGGCACCATCCAAAGTTTTACTAAAAGAAACATCACCTTCTAAGTTATCAATGCACTCATCTTTAACTTCATTAAAAAATTCAAATCCTTCCAATCCGAATAAATATAATCATCATTTTTTTCCTCTTCATCATCTTTCTTATTTTTCTCATATCCATTGCCACCCTCTTTATTTACATTATCAGTGCCAACATTGACCCTTTTATTTCCAACATTATTAATATTAATTCTTTCACTTCCAACAATACTAACACCCTTTTATTTCCAACACTTTCAAAATCCTTCACTTCTTTCACTTTCAACAATGCCATATTTACCCTTTCACTACCAACATTGCTAACATTAACATCATCACCATTTTGCTCTTTTAAAAAAACTAAATTAATTTATTAAATATAAGTATAAGACGCTCACTTTATGATATTTTGTTTGGTTTGCTTTTCGGGTCGTTGTTCTAACGAGGCATGCAACCTCTTTCGTTGTTGGCGTGCAACCTTTTGCTATAGCATTAGAACCATCTCAGTGAACTCTTTATGGTGGTGAGGTGATATCTATGGCGGAGCAACGGTGAGTCTCCAACCCACTTTTTTTTTCTCCTTCTAAGTATGATATTGACTGCTTATTTTTTACAGTTAATTATTGTTATTTTTTGTTCATTTTATTTATTATCATACTTTTTTTAATCATATTTTAAATTAACCAAATCTATTAAACTCAATTATGTCAATGACCTAACACTTAGATTTTTCTAACCTGCGGCATAGCGAATCCTAATCCTAGCCCTCCGTACCCCCAACCCTAGCCCAACTAGTCCTTCCTCATTTCTTTGAAGCCCAAGAAAGCACTTGACAATTGACATTGACCAAACCCAATCTCCTTTCCTGTTTCTCTCAAAAACTGGAACCACCACCGTTAAGGTATACAATTTACTAGACTCTAATTACAAGAGCTGGTGAAAAATGTATGCAAATGTGTGGGTTTCTTTTGAAAAAGAACTCAGAAAGATAGTGATTTATGACAAGGCGATGGAGAAGAATGTACCTTCTGTTTTTTCATTAAACCGGCTGGAAATGGCAATATCTAGGGGAAGCCGCAGGGGTTGAAAACATGCGAAGCCCCCCTAGATCGTTAACACAAACAGTGGATACAGCCATACAGAATCGTTAACCTAGCTAGTTGTTTCTAGAATGAGTCCAAGGTAGAGGAGTTCTATTCCTTTTGACCATCTCACTGATGCGATCACGAGATCAATCTCATAGATATCTGGGTGATAACGAGTTCAAGTTGTGGGATCAATCTCCAAGTGGTTTGGGTTCAGTTATTGGAGCTTGCTATTTCCTTTGTAATTAGTAGCATAATATGTGTTGGGCTATCAAATCATCTTTCATACACACCACGTTACAACATCACAAGCATGCAAAGAAGTTGTATTAATTTAAGACTTGACTTTATAATCCAACGTTATACATCTTGTATTTCATACATCAATTTATGTTTTACCTGCGTTAACTGGTCTTTTCATACGTTATTGCAAAGGGAAAGGAAAAGATCTACAGTTTAAAATCCTTGGAAACACACTTATCCATAATTCAAAATACTTGACGAACAACATTGAAGGAAACTAGGCACATAAATCTCATGTAGTAATGCCCTTCACAAATCAAAAACGAGCAGTGACTTGAGAAAAGAGAGCCTTAAAATCATTGGCTGGGGTGCCAGTTCCCTCTGGTTTTGAGGCCAGATCAAATGCCTTAAATTGAGCCTCTTCGTACTGTAGTGCCTGTTTGTAAGTAGAAGGGGGGAAAACATATGTGACTCAGTACTTTGAAATAACAAACCCAAACATTCAATCCTACAATGGGAGAAAGGCAGATTGATTTTGAGGAAACATCATAGTTAAAGTAGACAATTTCTTATTATTAGTACCTGAATGCAGACTTCTGCAACATCAGCTCTGGCAATGGTTCTTGTCTCTGTCTGAAGAAGCTCGTCATCTTTTCCAACAAGTAATTCTCGGACACCTCCTTCTTTGTCTTGCAGGCCTCCAGCCCTAATTATGGAAGCTCATGTCAATTGGCAAGCTACAGCAAAGCCAAAAACCAGAAGGACAACAAAGTAACAACGTGGCAAAGGAGTTGCTAAAGTTTCTATCAATCATTAATGAACAATCTAAACTTTGCACAAAATATGATCAATGATAAAATTCATTTTGGCCAGGATGGGATGAATGTGATTATGAACTTGACCATGTTTAGAATTCCGATGAGAAGAGGGTAATAAACAACAACTTATTTGGGACACCGGCAGATTACATGGGGAACAGATGGCAGTTGTGTTTTGCATCCTATATTTTGAATGGATGAAGAAAATAGTCATCGAATAATATGGGTGTTCTCTCTCATAAGGTTACAGACTTGCCTTGAAAAAACAAAATGAGACATGTAGCATAAACTATTAAATGGCGTGCTCCTCTACAGGGTGATTCCATTTTTTTCCTTTTTAAGACCACTTACTTCCATTATAACACATTCATTCATCAGAAATTTTTTCACATATAGCATAATATACTATATACCCACATAGATTGATATTAAACAACCAGAGATAGCTAGTTTATCTACTACCTTAGAATTGTGTATGGAACACCAGAGTCGGCCAAATACTGCTCAGCCTTTCTCTTCCAAACCTGAAACATTATAGAATGAATTAAGTTAGACTTGTGATGGCTCAAAAATAAAAGCAAATTAATGAAAGAGAGAAGACATAAAACAAAGATAAGTCCTCTAACAAAATGAAAGAGAACTATCTCTCTTGAACTGCAGAGTGGAAGGCTCACACACAATGGACTTAAAATTTGAGTTGTTCATTTTAGAAATAATATAGAAAAGGATCACGAACCAGTATATTCCCATTACCCAAACTGTTCAAGGGATGATTTAGGTTTGTTCCACCCATAGATCCAACCAGCACAATTTGCTTAACTCCTGCGGCCTTAGCTGTTCACACAAATCTAATTCAGCAAGAACATACTAGATATGCAAGGAAAGAAAATGGAATCACATGCAAGAGGGGACGAGGGTCTCACCAGCATCTATTTGATTTTTCTGACCAATCCAGTCAACCTAAAATGAAAAAATCTGGCATCAAATAACATCAAGAAGGAGAAACCAGTGAAGTATCAAGATCCAATTATGAGGATTACCTGCTCAGGAAATGCTCCATCTTCAAAATAGAACTCAGGCCTGCCTTTGGATGGATCAGACCCAGGTTTCATCTTTGGCACTGCACTTGTCAGGATGATCAGAGAATCAATTCCTTGGATCGCAGGAACAATGCTTTCGGATTCCCTTATATCCCCAACAAAAACATCCTCAGCTCCTCCAATTTTCTCCTTGCTCTCTTCAGTTCTTACCAAACCCCTTGCAACATATTGTTCAGACCTCTCCTTCAGTTTCTTATAAACTATGGAACCTGCCACAGGTGTCTAGATCAAACCAAGCGAACTACACACATTCATATAGTGACAAACAATTCATAGCAGTTAACTGTTTTCCAAAACATAATTGCAGGAATCCAGATTTCCACTAACCCAATTGGCTTTGTCGATTTCATGTTGTTTAACATTAGGGAAAAATATTTGTGGTTCTGCTTTCTTTGCAAATATTTCATAGACATTGCATTTGGAGATTTGAAAATCACAAATGTCATTCAACACAGCATGGAAAAGGGGAACAGAGTAAAATCTTCATACAAAACTAAATTAATTTAAGAGCACTTATAGATGATCGCACTCCATAATAAAACCTAAAAAACTTCAATCGCCTAAAATGTTATACAGAAGCATCACCTCATTCATTTTGAACGCAAAATCTTTCCTGTAAAATATTAGAGAATTCAATATATAAAACACTGGTTGCATTATACCAAAACATATCTTTACCTCTAAGCCACAAACTGAAAATAATAATAATAATAATAATAATAATAATAATAATGTAACAGTGAAGAAAAGCATAATCTTTATTTTATTAACCTTCAAAACAAAACCTAGGAAACCGCAGATCCCAAAACCACCCACCACACACAATTCCTAAATTTTCCAACTCTTAGAAACTCCTGAATTTCAAAAGTTCCCAGAAAATGCACCCGATTCTTTTTTCTTTTAAATACAATTATCCTTATCCCTTTGCATTTCCAGAGCTATCCCAGTAACCAAACAGAGAACATATATAAGTAAACAGAGAGCGAGAGGGACCGTACCAGTTCTGCCACCAGCTCCAGTGACAAGGACAATGCTTGGAGCCATTGAATTTGAAGCTAATACAGCGAACCCTGCTCTCCTTATGCGCGTTGTTGCTGTTAGTGACGAAGAAAATGAGCTACGACTAGCACTGCTAGTATTGCTATTGCTAATGCTACCTAAAAGGTGTACGGCCGATTGTGAAGCACGCCCGTTTTTATTATTAAGAAAATGACCGGAGAAAATCAATGGAACACGTGTCACGGTGACGGTGGTTGTCATAACGATTTTATATTACTCGTACTGGCTTTGAGACGTTGAGTTTGTTTCCATCGGAGAACAGCTCAATTAATTATTTTGGGCCGTTAAATTGTTTGTGCTTGTTGCCGACCAAACCCTTTTCCTTATCCTTTACTTCGGTAGCTATTCGTTTCTTTCCTTTTGAGCCAATTATTCTTTAGTCCCTCTTTCTTAACGATATTATAACGTAGTACCTTCTGTTTATAAATCTCATAAATTAGTCCCATCATTTCTAATTATTTCCAAATCTGATATCTTGCTTTTTTGTATTATAAGAGAAGAACCTCAAGTTAAGAATAATAAATAATAACATTAATCACTAAGTTATAATTACATTAAAAAACAGGGACTAAAGAATAATTTACTCTTTTCTTTTCAACTAACTCATCTTATCATCA
>Ga0307517_10003548_pt1 | contig 24237 bp, 30 predicted proteins | sample 23_EM_MG_FD_194515 | JGI IMG/M metagenome (GOLD analysis project Ga0307517, IMG submission 194515) | Populus trichocarpa ectomycorrhiza microbial communities from riparian zone in the Pacific Northwest, United States - 23_EM | ecosystem: Host-associated > Plants > Roots > Unclassified | place... | reverse complement strand
ACAATGAGTGATACGGCAGAAGAGTCCATATCTAAGGCTTGCCCTGAAATTGAATTCTGTGGTTTGAACGCTAAACTTATTTGAATACCCTGGCGCCTGAGCGCTTGAGCCCTGAAGGGTCAGTGAAACCCAAAAGAGCCAATCTTGCGCCATGGATGTCAACAGACAGGAGGCCGGTTATGCGATTTCGATAAGAATCAGGGGTCCTGACTGGCTTTTGTTCACGCATCTGATCAATAATATGCTTGCCCGATAAACTATATTTTGGTCAGGTCAACTGGGATCTGACATTGCGGAGGCGGCAGGAGCAGCCATGCATATGTATTGATATGCATGGCTGCGCTGCATAATAAAGGCTCTGAGCAATGCAATACAAGGACAAATGTATATTGCCGCATTAGTTGGTAAATAGTATAAGCACTCTCAAATCGGCGGAGCGTGCTAGATTTACATCGCGGACGAATTCGTAATTACATACCGAGGTGTAGTGGTCCCTCATTGGAGCGAGGTCGGATCTCAATGCAACGATGGTGGGGGTAGAAGACTCGCTGGTGCGAGGCACTGGTAATGTGGGAAGATGAAAGCCGAGCTGCTAGAATGCAGCGCCACTCTAGGTGGACTGGAGGTTGGAGGAGAGGAAGTAAAGGGGAGAGGTTAGGCAAACGATCCTTCCATGGCATCAAAAGGACTCCTGTTCGATCGATCAATATATAGAAATCGAAGATGTGGAGTTGTGATTTACCTTGACAAAGACTTGATAAGTTCGTAACGGATATTTTCGCCCTGTTCACCCTCGCGAACAATGGCAATTTGGGAGGTAGCGTCATATTCATTATGCTTGTTGATACGGTCCAGTGTGATTAGATGTGGGCAGGTTTGGACGAGATTCATTATGATTTCGTGCATCCCTTGACGGTCGTTCTTTATCGATTTCCAAAGGCCAAGACCGCGGAAAACTTGAAGCTTGGAGAATCGCGGAAGAATATCGAGCCATTCTTCCTTGGATACCTGGAGGGGGTGCGCTGCATCCGACGGCAAATGAATCGACGGCAACGACAACCATTCAATGTTCGGGAATGTGGCCGCAATTTCGTGAAGAGTTGAAATATCACAAATTGTATGGAGCCTGAGTCGCCTTAGAGCCTGCTTATCCAAAAATTTGAGGTCCAGGAGAGTTTGTGCATCCAGTGAGCGAATATCGAGATTCTCAATGCACCTCACTATCGCCGGAGGTGGGTCAGAAGCTGGAGTGGGTTCAATTGGGACCGGAGTAGTGGCTGTGAGGGGCGTAGAGGGGGGAGTCATCAAGCCAATTGCATTGGAGCCGATATCCGGATCGTTGAGAGCCATGATGAGTTGTCTGTTTGAGCGGAGGGATTTAAGGTTGGGAAGGCAATCGTGGGCAAGCTGTGGTATTCCAACTGGGGACCAATCAAGTTCTTCAATGGAAGGATGGTTCTCAAGGAAGAGAGAGCGCGAGCGATCAATTCCCACATGGACGCCCCCTGCTTGGAGCACCAGCTTGAGTTTCTTGAGCTTGGGCAGCTTGCATTCAGCGAGATGGTGGAATTCAAGTGGGACTTCCAGATACTGTAAAAAAAATCGAGTTAGCTTGCTTCTTAACTGAAAGATGGCTTCCAAATATACACACCTCGAGGTTCGGCGACTTTGCTAGGAGGTGAGAGAGATGCTTCGAATTGCCCAGCTTAGCCCAAGTATCACCTGCAAGTGATAAAGACTTCAAATCCTTCAATCTCCAGACCTAATGGTCTCAATAAATATTGTAAAAATGTTATCGGGAAAGAAATTAGACGTACTGGATACATCAAACTGTTGGTGTCGATGGACGAATTTAGGGCGTGCATTGCGAATCTTCCATTGAGGCTAAGGTGTTCTAATGAAGGGTGTCGAGTTACCACCATCAAAACGGAATTTTCATGGACGGGGTTGGACGTGGGACGCTGGTCCCCTCGAGCGCCCTTCGAAGACCAAGTGAAGGTATGTAGACGGTGCATATGACGGAGGGCCAGGCAGATGTTGCGTATCCGGACGCTTTCTTCCGCATTCGAGAAGTTTGTATCGAGTTGCGGGTCAAGGAGAGTGGTGGGATAGTGATCAAGAGCCCAGTGATTGCTTGGTTCGGAGATATGGACCTCTCGCACGTTACGAGCAAGATCTGCACGTCGTGCAAGGTGAGCCCATACGTTTGGTACAGTGCTTCGCATACGCAGTATCCGGTACTGCGTATGGTGGGGAATAACCAAGGCGGCACATATCCGTGAGGTAAGGGCAAAAGCTACCAAATCCTTGTGCTGGTCGAGCTCAGCGACGATCTCCTCGATAATTTCATCAGGGAGCTGATAAAGAGGCGGCATTTGATTTCGCTGTTTCAGCAAGAAGTGGGGCATAACTTGAAAAAAAAGAAGGAAACGGACGAAGGACGAAGAGAAGGGAGCTCCTTTGAGGGAGCAGAGGGTCAGAGGACCGACAGTTTGGGAATAATAGAGTTTGTCCTTGCTATTTCCCCAGGGTGTCACTCGAAAAGGTGCTCCCATTTTGGAAATTTGAACAAGCGTCCAAACCAATCCGTGGGTTCCCTCAGCTCCTTAGAAACGTGTACAAGGCATGGCCCAAACGCATCGCACCAGCTTGAGAGTATGAACAATGCGTATCCTTGCCTATCCGTGGTTACCTTGAATGTTGAGCATTGTCAACATTGCAGCCAGGCGACCTTCAGAAAATACAACGCCGTGACGACTGCCAATGAAATCCTAAGCTGGTCACTTTTGCATGAGGCTTCGTATCAGTGGGGCCAGTTTGACAGGTAACGTCCCTCATTCCAGCTGCTCAGCTTGGATCGGTCAGGCATGAGGCCGGGTTTATTTTGATGCGGCCTCAACAATCCCATTGATTATATCCGCGTCGAATATCGTCTCGCCCAACTCGTTTAGCCGTGTGTGGTTCACTCGGACTCACGGACTCATTGGATGTTCGTGGACTCAAACAGAACCTCAAAGTTGCTCGAGTACGCGGGTGGTACGCGATTTCTCATTCGCCAACGAGGCGGTAGCCGGAGCTGGGAGATTCATAGGGCTGACGGAGTTTGGCGAGCACCCGTCCGAGGTCTTGTTGGGAAACATTGACAGTACCAGATGAGGAACAATGCTGCAAAACATAAGTTTCTTGTCTCCGATGTACAATGGCCTCGTTGACTCACCTCTCGCGCCCATAACCAGGGGTTTGGAATGACTCAAAGAGCACACACAGAGAAGACCTGAGGGTTTTAGAATGCCGCATAATTCGTTCAAAACCTATTAGAGGGGGGGTAAAGTGAAAGCGAATGCAAGACATCAGGGAACGCATATATAGGTATTTTAGAGTGACTGATGTGATGCTTCCGAGTCAAAACCCATTGTGTCCCAGGAGCGCGAGGAGGTTGCCGCGTGGTAAAGCGCGATCAAAGGTGTGGCGTTGCAATATTACTTCGCTCCTTTTTGGGCTAATTAGAACGCGCATAAATTTAAATCATGTTCTCACCAATTTCAGGAGTCAGAAAGACATCCACTGCGAACGAGTCAACAAAGGTACTGGGGAAGTATTATGTGAGAGACTTCACGTAGTATTTCTGATTTCAAATTTCCAATTTACAATATCAAGAGAAAGGTAAATAAAGCAGGGGTGGTCAACTAGACTACAGGTATATACAGTGTCAACGCCAGCTCCTCCCGCTCTCGCGTTCATACCACTTCAGTTGTCCATCCTCTCACCAAGACGGTTGAGGTTGATGCACGAGGAAGGCAAAAGAAACAGCTAGGGGGTCGCTTGCCCCAACTCGTCGATCTATTGGCGACTCGAAGCCAGGTGATCGTGAAGCCCAGGGCTTGGGCCTCAAGCTATATATGGCGCATTGATTTATACATGTCCAAGTCAAGCCAAAACTCGACTCGATACTGTCGCGTGTAGGATCCACGTCCACGAAGGCTCATTGGAAATCAGGCCATCAGGACGTAGAAGAATTGTTCCGACACGCGTCCTATGCACCTGCACGACGCGCCATCAACCTTGCTCTCGCGCGCTCCATACTCTCTCGCAACTCGGGGCTCTCCCACCCCGCAGGATCATCCTGCGAAGGGAAAGAGGAGGAAGGGGGAAGTGCAGTCTCATACGAAATCCCACGCACGTGCGTCTTTCGCGGGGTGTCGTAAAATAGCGAGGATGTCGAGCTACTGGGGGCGAAGCCCGCAGAGGCAGAAGCGTAAGAAGTTGAGGTCGAGGCTGGTAGGGACGTTGAAGGGGTGTAACCGTTCCCATAACCTGCACGGCACGGTGACGCCGACAGGGAGCCTGATCCAGAAGCGTTCGCGCCGTAAAGGCCAAGCCCCACCCCCGAGGGGGGTGGTACGATGTTCTTTGGCCTTGCAGCGCGTCTATTGCTCGTCGAACGAATCGAGCCTGCCCTGGAAGTTGATCCCGAGCCAATTTCCGCTCGGGACCGACCTTGATGATGATGACCGGAAACGTCCTCCTCCCAAGCACCGGATCCATCATCAACTTCATCCTCCTTCGCATCGCTCATCACAACAATTTCCGTATTCAACGCTCTCTTCCCTTGCTCGATAAGCATAGACAACTTATCGCCGAGCCAGTCCATCTGAATAAATGAAAAGTTAAGATGTATTCGCGAATACAGTATGCAGAATGAACGGACCTTGTCTTCTACTTCAGTCTGCTCCTCTACTCCTTCCTGCGCTCTTCCAAAATCAAACTCGGGGCGAACGGGAGCAGACGAAACCTGCGCCTGCGTCTTTGGACGGGCCCGTCGCGCGTATACCACAGGCCTCTTGGGGGCTGTCGTCGCATGCAGTCTTTGCTTTGCATGCCTCGCTGCACTTCGAGGTGTGGATGGAGTACCCTGTGCAGATGGTGCAACTCGGACGGCGGGAGGTTGTTCGAGCGGGCGCCATTCTCCTCGTTGGTATGGGGGTGGTGGTGGGGAAATTGGTTCGGGATCAAGAGATGGGTCAACATTCGGTGGGGATTGATATTGGAGGCCTTTGCCGCGGTCTCTCCAGCTATTTTTTTTTTGTTTCAGCGACGTCTTCATGAAGGAAAGAAATACTCACAGGCGATAGACTGTGAAGCCGACTGCCGTGCCGATCAGTGCAGCACTGACTGCGGTGGAGACGATGGAACCAGCCAAGCCGCGGCGCTTCTTCAAAGGGGGCATGTCTACGTGAAGGAGTAGGATGAGACGAGACATGATGGTCAGTGAGTGGGTTTTGGTAAGTGGGGTTATGGGTGGAAGGTGAAAAAGAAAGTGAGTATGCTTCGGAAAGAGAATAGGGATTGGGATTGGATGATGATAATTGGAAGGAGGCCGAAGATAAGTTTAGGGTGCCGAGGCAAAACACCGAGCGCTGCACGGCGAGAGCAAGAGAGCGTGTGGGGTGGGATGGAAGTGCGATAGGCAGAACAAATTGATAGTAGGAATGAGACGCAACCAGGTCGCAGTCCAGTATAAATCCCCAGTCGCTCGTGGTCTGCACCCTTTAAACACGTGGATCACGCACGATGATGAAACACAAGAAATGCGTGCGTGCAATAAACGAGGCATCAATTAATATTACACATCACGCATCCCAGCAAGAGATCAAGCCATCCGACGACTGGCGATTAGACGCGAATGCCATGCAGAATGGCAGCAGAAGCAGGGAAAAGTTCGCTCTCCCAGCGAATTTGAAAAGGTAGTAACGGAATAAAAAAAGGGCTGAACTAGGGTTGGGCCGACGAAACAAAGCAAGCAAGAAATGGTCTGGTAATACTCACCATCGTCTTCTGTCTGAGCTTGATGCCGCTCATAATCGTCACTCATCGTGATATCCTCGTTTCCATGAGGGCTGTACATCCGAGAACCTGAAGCAGCCATCTCTCGATATTTTGCAGGGGTATCCAGATATCCGCTGGTTGAGGCAAGGGTAAGGCTAGTGGTGGACCAGGTTGGGCTTGGGTCAGGCTCCCAACCTCTCTTCCTTGATATAGGGGCAGGTGAAGGAGACGGAGAGGGGCGAGGGCGGTTGATTTTTGGGAGATTGGCTCTGCTAATTCTCCTGGAGGACTGGGGGATTTGAATCGGGTGTGAGATCGGGTGGTGGTTTGGATAGACTGGAGCCGCTGCCTGGGAATGGCAGGTGTCCGGAGATTGATGTGACCGAGTGCCTTGTTCGGGGCCCAACACCGGAGCAGAAGCAAAGGGATTGAAGAGTCCAGAGACATTAAACTTGAAAGTGAATGGGAACACCATGATTCCGGTAAACGAGAGCGCAAAGAACAACGCCACGGCCGTCAAAGTGGCTTCACGTCACACAACCAACGATGCCACGTGATGTGACAGGTCTGCAAACGTGATCGTGTCGAAGAAATCCTATCGCGAATTACAACTTGTATAACCGCGCCGGTGGTATATCAGAGGCCGCGTCCGTTCCCACTCTTCCAGCTTCCCAGATGACAGATTTTCTACATTTTCTACCCTCACCACCCGCGCAATAAATAACTCTGATGCCACATCCCCCTCATCCAACACAGGCTCTCTCGCTTTGGCGCCCAGTCCTGCGCCGAAATGCTCCAAATCGTACAAAGGTATTGGCCCAGTCACAAGTCTGCAAGATAGTGCACCGACAACGTCGTGTAGAACTGGGAGACCCTCCTTTGTGAGCGAGAATTTTGTGGCGTCTTCTGTTGCAAACGGTTCAGGATAAAGATCAGGCCTAGAGAACCTCACGGCCTCTGGTGCCTGTGATGCGGAGAGGAGATTGATAACCATATGCGCGGAAGGGGTAGAGCTGGCCGGCTGGAAAGTAGAAAAAGAGGAGGGAGAAGACAAGGAGTTTAATGTGGTTGCCATTCGCGAAGGTATTCGAAGCGCAAACGCGACGAGAGGGTATGGGTCCATTGCAATTGACGTGAAGGAAGATAGTGTCGCGCCGTGGAATTTTGTTGTGTCCAGTTTCTCGTGGCTGGTGCCGGCTTTTGTGAAGCCGTTGATAGAGTTTGTTGAGGGCATGAACGACGTAATAACAGCCACAGGTTGTGCAATTTCTCTCAGCAGCATCCGCAAATCTTCCTTCAACGCTTTCCTCTCCTTAATCTCCCTTTCTATTTCTGCCGGCTTCTTGTCGTCCAATTGCTGTCGGGTACTGTAAAGTTTGCGTTGCCTCGGACTCGAGCTGCGGCTTTTCCAATGCAAACTGCATAATCGCCGGTCGTTGTCGGCGAAGATTGTACCGAGAGGTTTGGAGAGTGACCTGCATCTTTGAGACATCGACTTTGACTCCAAGCAGCTCTAGGCCTGGAGTGTCGCAGGCTCGCAGCTCGCTGAAATTTGAAAATAGAAATGAAGCGAGGCAATATTTGGCAGTGTTTGAAATCAGTGCCGGAATGCTCATACTTACGAGACATTTTGGAGACATCTCGCTTGCTTCAAGCACTCATTGGCCAACCACCAAGCTCAAGAAAACATGTCTTTCCACACTGCTGATACTCTCATCACTGATGGTCTAGGGTTTGGTGATCATCAATCACACACCGACGACATCCAACTTGCATACACGCTCATGGAGCTCAGCTCACTCGAGACTAATGAAGAAGTGAAAAAGGTGGCGACAACGTTATGTTGTGAATATATGAACCTTATGTACTACTTGTACGAGAAACACTTGGAGATATGTTCTCGTGATCTAAAGGCGGTAGCAGAGTATCTCACAACGCTGGCAGTCATGGTGCGTCTCACATTTTTCTATAATATCCATTCATTTATTTCCCAAAGTCACTTTTATTTGCTGTCGTCCAAGTCATCTTCATCCATTTCATCACAGCCAACTCCACCAATTTTGCCAATATCCCTGGTCCTGCTGGTGCCGCACTCGATTTTTTCTCCTACAGTGCCCTCGCCCTCGACATGATAGGCGCGGTATTTGCACTCACATCCGCGCGCATTCTGTTTAGGATGGCGAATCATGCTAATACCATACGCGAGGCGATAGGCAAGGCAAGTAACATGATATGGCATAACCTCAATGCCGTCAGGAGAAATAGCGTTCCAGGTTCTCGCAAAGGACATCTAGCCAACCTCTCCGCCCTCTGCACGGCATGCCGTGACCTCTGTGACACCCTGCGCAGGCTCACGTATATCATCGACTACAGGTTTAGGTGGTAATTATGGCGTATTGACAGTTATCTTCGCCGGCATGGTCTTCTTTTTTGTGTCACTCTTTATTTTCATAATTGCGACCCATCGTGTGGTGGTGTGGGTTCCATTGGTGGTGTTAGTAGGTGTGACGACAGTTGGTCTGTTGATTAAAGAATTGCGTTGTAATCCATCCTTGTGGAAGGGAATGCCTTGCTTATCTGGCTGGGTGACCCAAAGAAACCTCCGTCAAATGCAGGCTGTTTAGCTTCGAAATCTCATACTACTTTCTACTCCAGTCTTTTTAGAATTTATGTATTAGTTGGAATATTCATGTAAGTGGCCAAAAAGATACAAAATGGGGTTTCGGCAATCGAATAGCATAGTGGAACCAAAATGCAAGAGAGGTGTCAGGATCTCCCAATTAAACCCTGCCTCCCTCATCATCTACACCGACGCGACGCCCAGACCACACTTGAGAGCGATAATGCAACAGCTATGCAAGTTAATTTTCAAGTATAGTATGACCTTGGTTTATTTGTTCAAGGACCCACGAGTCCTGACCGACTCTTCAAATGATATAGCAAGTTTAATTGATTCATCCTCTCAAACAGAGTATATTACTAACGGACCTCTTTCATCAGATGTAGTAAATACATGGTTCATCTGGTATTACATCGCGAGAATACAATGAAAGCAAAAGACAGCAGCAGAGGCAATAAAGATCTAACTATTCAAATTTTAACCTGCGAAAAAATAGACGCGAGGTCAACCCATCGTCTTCCACAGTTTATTAGATGCTTTTCCACGCAATCTCCCAAATTACGGAGGAGTGCTTGATTCTTGGAAATCACGACCGACACCGAATCTACATATACAGGTTAGCCCACCGTCACATGAGAACGAATGCCCAACGAACCACGTTGTTCTGGCGTCCTTGTCGCGTCAAGTGCTTTTTGGGTATCAAAAAGGGAAGCAAAGAAACGCAGTTGGTTATAAAGCTGGGTATCCGAATACTATTATGGATTCAGAATGAAATCTTTCTTTTCCAAAGGAGAGAAATTCACCTCGAATGTAACGTGTCCTTTGCAACCTGAACGAAGACATCTGCGACCGTAAACGCCCATCATCCGCGTACGGCTACCGCAAGTTGGATCATCACAGACAGTCCATCCCTCGTAGAATTTTGCAATATGTTCTCGAATCTGAACTTCGAGTTGTGCTTGGATACTACCACCAGTAATGGTTTTGGAACATGCAGGACAGGCTGGGCCAGTAGGAAGCAAAAGATTTGCCTTCAGGTAATCATACTTGAGAATCGACTCTGAAAAGAATGGGACTGGCTAACCTCTGATGCATTGATAGGTAGGAAATTCAATTGGCCCTGACAGTGACGACATCGAACGCGGAACGGGGTCGCGTCCTTGAATCTCTCAGCATCCGAAATTTGAGAATCAAGCCCAGAGAACACCCTCTCATCACCTCCCGTGGAGGTGCGATAGCGCATTGGATCCAATCCTACATATGTCAGAATTGCGCCTTGAACTAACGAATATCAACACACCCAAACATTCAGCTAACCGAGCTCTATCTGTGCCTTCTATTGGTTCACAGAGACGCTCAATTGGAGGAAGGACTTGATGTGATAGGTAGTGGTCGTAATCTGAAAGTACCGTTAATAATAAAAAAAGACATGTACAGCAGACATCGACTAACCAATTTTAAGCGCGGAACCAGCCTTTCTCAACTCGTCGGGATGTTTGGCATGATCTGCCTGAGTTGATTTCACACTTTCCTCGCCCTCGGCCAAACAAAATATGTATGGAATAACATCACCACTCCTTGCCGAGCCCCCTCGTTGCTTCATTCGCAAAGCTACCTGCACATGCGGCTGACTTTTGGCGTCGGGGTAATCTTCTGGGTTTTTGCCGAGACGCTTATGTAGAATTAGGACAATGCCATCAAGGCGTCTCGAGTCGCTCTTACCTTGAAGACAATAAAGTCGTCCTGGTTTACTTCCCCCTTGCGTATACTTTCGCCGATATTTGTGAGATACTCGTGAATATTTTCAACAACGGTCTCGGTCGCTTCTCCTGATAGAATCTGGTTGAGAACGTATCTGCGCTGGAATTTTAGCATGGTTAAAGCGGCTTGGGTTTAGGAACTTACTGAGAAACTTGCTTCGACAAAGCACAATATTCGCGGCGTTTCATGTCAAGACCTTTGATTTCTACACTCGTTGTTGTCCCGTTATCCACTTTGATCGCGGCATATTTTTTCTTCTGGAGCAGAAGCAGGCGTTGGAAGACACTGTCCAAATCGATTTCAAGCAGTTTATAGCGATCGTTGACGGCCTTCTTGAACATTGCCGAGATCTTCAAGGCTTCTGCAAGGTCGGACACATTAGAATTGACAAAGACAGAATCTGTATCTCCATACACGACCTGGACACAAATGATTAATAAGTGCTCAAGTTACAGAATGATTGATATGAAAGACCCACGTCGAGATTCAGACTTTCCGCTAATTCCCGGGTATGTGTCAGAATCTCTCGGCCTTTATAAGTGGTGAGGGCGGCAAGTGGGCGAGCATAGAACCTTGAATATTCGAATCCGAGGCATCCGTACATACTGTTCGCAGTCAATTTGAGCGCCTGTTGCTTGATATCATACTGGAAGCAGAACGGTTAATAAGAATTGCCGCCAAGATTTGAGAAGTGAATACCTGAAGTATTTGAGCTTGAGTAGCTGTTCGATCCTTCATCAATGACTTTACTTGTCGCCGTCGATTGACAAGGGTAGCGATAAGTCGTGGAAGTATTCCTTGACCTATTTCTGATGACGGGGGTTCGGGTATACGCTCGTTCCCGTTCTTGGGTAAAATGTTAGCGACAACAGCGTCTAATTAAAATATACAGAAGTCTATCACCTCATCATCTTCCACTGGTTCGACAGTAGTGAAATCAATGTTGTACTCCTGTATGATGCTGGGATACAAAGAGTTGAAGTCCATAACAAGGATGAATTTATCCCAGAGCCCCCGCTTGGGTACAAAAACGAGACCTCCTTTATATTTGTCGCGTTTGCCTTTCGTGGATTTCTTGCCTCCTTGTTCATCGCCTTCTTGAGGTGCTGGCTGACTTGCCTTCTTTCCATAGGTCTTGTCGGGGCAGATATACTTCAAACGATGGAACTCGTGAAGGAGAATGTATTCGTTCCGCTCGGCACGTCCACCATTCAGCGTCTTGTTCCTTGAAGGGTGATCAGCCAAATTTAGCTATGAAAATGAGTGTATTTACCAAGAATTTCCAGCAAGATTAGTAAGTTGCTTGGTTAGAGGTAGAATTTGGACCTTTGCGGCGATCGCCATCTGGAAATGGGCATCGAGTTCGCAATGTCGAACAAACTTGAGCATTGTTTCCGGAGACGAGACACCGCCGTCCATCTTGCTTGCGGTATCATCCGGATCGTAATCTTCACGTTCAGTGTCCAAATGTGTTTTGCACATCTCAGTCATGGACCATGTCGTCGACGAAATCATACTCTAAATGGACACATATATAAATGTTAAAATGGAGGGAAGATTCGTGAACGGACCTTCGCCCCGTCACTCGCAAGGTCACAAAGTAAACGGCCGTTCAGAAACTTGAGGTTTGAGCCCTGCTTTCCAATATTAGGCCACCTCGAACGTCGGAATCTTCCTATCCGTGACCAATGATCTACTTTCAGGTCCCTCATGCGGTTGAGGAGGACATCGAGTGACACTCCGAGGAAGTCGTGACCAACAATTATATCTGGGTCGGCCTTGTGGATGGTCACTGGACACGTTTATGGATGAAGATCATTGTCGAGTTTTTACCGAAATTCTTACCGAGGAAACTGCTTAAGAGCATCCTTTCATTTTTCATTGGCGTGATGGATCCTTTCGCATTGATCTTGGCTTGCGACTCGAAATTCGGAGGAAATTGATCAAGGGGTCGAACAAATGTATGAACAGTGCATTTGAGCTTTTCAGGAGGGGTGGGATCGTCGATTTCCACTGGGATGCAAATTTTAGTAAAAACAGCGCAAGGAAAAGGTGGATTCCGCACTCCGATGCCAAATTCTCGCCGTAATGCAAACTACTTCTCTCATATTCTCTTGATGGTTAACAATCGTACGGACGCTTAGACTCATCACATTGACAGGTGGCATATCTTTAGGAGCAGAGACATCGGTTTCAGGAAATGGATTGAAATCTTTCGGATCCGATACGGTGGCCTCCAGCTTGCACCATGAAAGCTAAGAGAGTCAAGGTTAAGCGTTCATGCAGTTAAAATGAACCGAGAACTAACTCCTTTATTATCTATTACTGGGTTTTTGATGGTGATCCAGCAAGGACCCATGATTCTGCGTTTGAGAACCAAAAGCTCGAAAGCGCTGGTATTTGTGCCTAGTATTTGGGCAATATTCTGACTGACAGCATTCGGGGGGATGGCCGGTTCTATTTCATGGAACAAAATTAGATTGTAATGTTGAAAGCTCAGGTAGGTACTTACCATTAAAACCGTAGACAACCTTCATCCATGAACTTTCCCCTCGAGGAATTTCCGTTTCGCCAAACGCATATTTTCGCCTTACAAATTTACCCCGATATGATTTAATCTTCATCTCCTTCCTGATTATATCGAAGTCTTCGTCGATCTCCAGTTCGTCAGGCACGATATCTGTGGTGTGGATGTTTCCATCCTCGTCCATCTCGACGCGCTTCTCACGAGGTAACACGAATAGATTTCGCTCCATCCCTTCGACTGTTACACAACACGATACCCAGCCTCCCGATACCTTGTCCTTCAATTTTCCTATGAAGTAAAGCTTCCCATCTAGTTCGAGGTAGTCGAGCCAATAGAACCGTAATGAGCCATCAGGTTCGAGGGCAGATATATTTGAGTTCGTCGATGTTGTCGTACTGTTACCCTTCACGAGAGGGCCGAGTGTGTCTTCTGTTTCAACAGCCAATGAGTCATAGACAGATAACCACGCCGGTTTGGCATCGGATTCCCCTTTCTTGGTCGCAACCGGCACTTTGGGGAGTACTTTCTTAGGCACAGAGGCAGCAACTTCTTCCTTCTTGAGGACAGGTTTAAAGTCGAGATCATCATCATCGATATCCATGAATTCATTCATATCCATGTCATTGAATGAGAAGTCATCCGAACTGCTGTAGACGTCCAGGTTGGCCAGTTTTTCTGTGGCCGGGGTCATGCTGGAGTTGTCCATGCGAATCCGTTTATTGGGACTCATGAACGCATCGTCGCTAGAGGGAGCTTGGAAATCGTCGAGAGGTCCATCCGAAGATGGATCACTATATGAGGGTTTCTGTCGATATGACTGATAAACGTGTTTAGGGGGATCCTCCGTGTCCGAATCGTAGGTAGGCGAAGGTTTGCGTTTACGAGAAGCTCGCTTTGGCAAAGGGTCTGGCGTAATGCTGTCCATAGTACCCAGGATGGATGACATAAAATCTTCTTCCTGGGCCGCAGAAACTGCTGGACGATAAGCGCTGATGGAAGGTAAAGATGGTTGGGGTGGCTTCGGTTTGGGTTTCGAACTACCTGTCTTTGGTTTTTTCTTCTTGCCTTCACAGCGGTCAGAAACAGCGGAAATGATAGAGAAAGACGCGTACTTTTGCGCTGTTCTTCCTCATCAGAATCCTGGCGATCCATCTCCTCATCCCCTCCAACCCAGTCGTCCATCCCATTGTCTACATATCCCTCAGCGCCGTCATCCACCACGAAGTCGTCCCGTTGTAGTCGCCCTTTGACAATACTTTTGTACTGGTCCTCGGTAACTTCATCGTAAATTTCCACCTCTGCCTCCTGGCGCGTCGCGTGGTCAGTACTCTCCATCAGCATGAGAATATATAACTTACTTTATGAGTACGCGCTCCGCCTTGACGCGTTCTTTTCAGTTCCGCTAATGCTGCTTGTCTGTCGCGTCGAGACATCGGTAATTGTGTGGGGCTGAGTGGTCAGTGTATGTCCTTGTCACGAGACGCGGAGTCTAAAGCTGAGATGACACGCCACTGATCAGATACATACGACCTTATCAACCACTCTATCTGACCATTTATCAACCACCATGGCACACAAGTCTAATCCATCTAGTCGCAGCCGTAATGGCTCTCCGATGCGCGCTCCGTTCCCCGGCTTACCATCATACAAACCAGACGACTTGTCTGTCGCCGACGAGCTCCACCCTGTTATTCACGCTGGTCGTGTTGCGCTTATAACCGGCGCTGCCAGTGGGATTGGTCGTGCCGCTGCGATAGAATTTGCAAAGTGGGTTTTTGTGCTTATATTCTGCCCTATATCACTCCACCCGCCCATTCTCATTTGACACCCGATCCTCGTACTCACTATTTAGTACATAGGCTTGGACTAAAAGTTGCTATCGCGGATGTTTCCGAAGACAGTTTGAAAGAAGTCGGCAAGACTCTCGCTGGACTCATTGGAGAAGCCAATGTCCTTATTATCCCGACCGACGTCTCCAAACTTGATCAAGTTCAAAAACTTAGAGACAGAGTCTACGAAGCATGGGGCGAGGTGAGGTTAACTCCCAAATTGCCCCCGCTCGCCCTTTCGCTTGCAGACATAGATATTCTCTATGAGTGTATCTGGCTCATCTCTTGATACCTTTCTCCCGTCTTTGGCGATAACTTCCTCCCTTGATACGTACCTATGGCCTCTTCTCTAACTCACCCACCCCTTCCTATCCCGTTCAGAGTATGCTTACCTATATCTAGGTGGCCGTGCTCTTGAACAACGCTGGAATTGGTATCAAGGGCATTTCCTGGGAAGGCCTCGATAACTGGCACAAGATTTTCGATGTAAATCTTTTCGGGTACGTTTCCTCTTTTTGTTCCCTGTGTTCTTTTCGTCTCAGTCTGCCCCTACAGAATTGTAAATGTGCAACACACTTTCGTTCCTGTAAGTCAATTTACAATTCACCGCGCTACTCCCTTTGGAGATCTTTTGCTGACTTGTGTTCTTTTATACCCACGTCTGTCCCGTCTGATCAAAAACAGAGTATGCTCCATCAAGAAAATCCAGCAATGGTAATCACCACGGGATCAAAACAGGGCATTACGAATCCCCCGTATGTAACAACGCCCTTTTTTTTCTCCGCCGTACAAGGAATTATACTGACTCTTATAATTGAATAATAGTGGGAACGTAGCTTATAATGCCTCCAAAGCTGCAGTTAAAAGCTTGACGGAAGGCCTGGCATATGAGCTGCGTGAACGCGCAAATTGCAACGTCACCGCGCATCTTTTCATCCCCGGTTGGACATTCACAGGTCTCACCTCGCCCAATTCACAGAACCCTGTGGACAAACCCCCTGGTGCCTGGTCCTCAGAAGAGACCGTGCTGTATATGCTTGATAAAGTCCGCCAAGGCGACTTCTACATCCTTGTTCCGGATAACGAGACAAAACGTGAGGTGGACCAGTTGCGCATCATGTGGGCTGCTGCGGATGTTGCAGAAGGCCGCCCTGCACTCAGTCGGTGGCATGCAAACTGGAAGGCGCTGTATGAAGAGTACATGCGAGAGGGATTGGCACAGCTTGAGTAGAGGGAAATTGGAGTTACTCAAACGACTATGTAATTGATTGATTGGGTAGAATTACCTGATCGGACTGGATATTTTGGATTTCATCCTGCTTATCTGCTACTTGAGTACTCACAAGATTATTCAGGCTCGACAAACATCTCTTCTAACTCTTTCTCGTGACACTCACTGGCGCACAATAAGCGCCCACAACGCATTTATAACATTCACACCGGCCCGGGACATCCTCTGGAATCATGATTCGTGAACCAACTTCAACTTCTCGTCATCACACCGACATTAAGTACGGTGACCAGCCAAACCCAGTGCGGTACCTTCTCTCCAGTTTGGTGAAAAAGGGACAGAAAAACAGAAGGCACCTACCTCATCGCAGAAGACCTCCGAGGCGACGCGGACACCACGCCAGCAGCGAGTTCCCGGACCCTATCATGCTTCCTTACTTCCTCAAGCAAAATTTAACGGTCTCGTCCATGGATGCGTCACGTAACCTGGAAAAATAAGATCTCCCTCCCCATATGTGATGCTTGATTTTTTTCGAAAAGCTGCTGCGAGGGCTTCGACGGATCCTCAAAGAAGATTATACTTTCCCCCTCACATGCCCCGATACGTTAAATAAGCCAATAGTCGGCTGATTTCTGCCTTCGCCTCTTCAAAGACCATTATGATCACAGACTATCGGTATTACCGAGAAATTCTCGCCCGACTAAAGAAACCTATATTCTCGATTGCTCACAACACTGAATTCAATGCCAGTAGTACGCTTTCCCTGGAAGATTACATGTCCTATGGGCTAGGTTCAGGTGAACACGGAAAGGTTGTTTCTGAGCTACCGTGTAGCAATGCGTCTAATCGGGGATCTGGAGGAGATACCTGTTCAAATATTGGATTGTTGACCTGCACTCAGGTGAGAGTGACGTACCCATCCATTGCACTGCAGCCTGAGAGTGTACCATTTCTAACGTCCTTCTAGTGCTCTCTTGTCAAAGTGCGGTTATCAAAATTCTCCAGTTTTCAGTGCGCTCAAGTGAATGAAGTATTGTTCAGGACGATGTCAAAGGCAGCACTGGTCGAAACATCGACTTGATTGTGAACATCCATACCTTGATTCTGGATGGGAGCCAGCTTGGATAACCGAAAACCGACAACCCCTCTTACGACATCCAACATTTCTTCCTCCTCTAAATTCTGTCGACGTCTATAAAAATTCGGGTTACCCTCCATATGACATTTTGCAGCTCGCATACAATGAAGGAGACGACAGCCTCGACGATGATCTGAAGCTTTGTATGACAGGTATCCCTCCTTGAACTTCCAACTTCAGAACCTGTTGAAATAAATTCCATCTTCAGCCGCCGGAGACATACGTAACCTGATTGAAACCGTAAATCGCCTACCTGCTGGGTATAGCGGAAGGCTCGACATTCTCCTCAACAACAATAACGCCATCGTTGTCAATCGAATGCTGGTTATCCTCTGCGTGCTTCTTAGTCCAGGGCCGTCCATCGAAGAATCAGCAGAACTTGCCACACACCTCATGTACTCCGCGTCTCTCCCACGGACCGCTGCCTCGTATATACGATACTGCACCAACCTCATTTACGGTGAATATTTCAGCGAAGGCGAGATGTCATTCCAGACTAGCCTGAGAACCAGGGGACGGGGCAAACTATACTCAGCACAACCCACTGTCAGCATTAAACGACCAACGGAAATGTTCTCTTCTACATACAGTTTGACTAAAGCATTGGATAGCAGGCGGGAATTAATCTTCGATCCACTTCATGTGGATGACAGAGATGGAATCCTTTCTGGTCTTAACCCAGCGCATAGACATGCTCTCAACCACTTCTGGGAAACTGGAGTCCTCGCCCCATTTTCTCTAGATCTCAGGGCTTTTAATTGTCCTAATAGGTATTATTATTCCCTTTCTATTAGTCTAACTAAAAAAAACCCCTTTTATCCAGGCTGCTGTTTACACCCCAAGGCGAATGGATCGGTTTACCCGGTGATGCAAATCCTTTGCAAGGTTGGGATGTTTCTGCTGTTCGACATACAGGCATTCGACACGGAGTGGACCCTTCAGGCGATATCCTGGGTTGCCTCTTCTTCCACGTCAAATCCGAACTTCGGGAATTCTCATCGCGGATACAGGAGTACAACATCAACATCCACCTCCTTCAATATGACTCCCGCCTTCTCTCAAAAGGCATATCCATCGGCGTCCTTCCTGCGTTCTCCGAGGCGGCCTTTGATCGCATCGACGTCGGTGATATGACTGACCAGATGGGTGTCGCAGAATGCCTCGCTGATTGGGGACCCCTCTTGAATCGAAAGAACAGCAGCTCTTGTCTGATCATGCACTCCAAGAGATGGTATAAAGAATCTCCAAATTCGATAGGACGAAATAATCCCCAGGCCTTCAAAATCCTGACTGAGAGATGTCAGGCCGTGCCGAAACTCGTCAATCTTCTTTTCTTTTTTTCTGGTCTGCTCAAGGCTAACGTGAAAGCTTCTATTAGGAATCGAAATTTAAATCCTTTTTCAAAACCCCTCAAACCCCTTCCATCCACCGTTTAATGACCTCCTTGGATGCTTTTGTTGATCATGAAGGAGCATTCCTTCGATACCTAGACGCTCAGGAGGCGAATGCAACAGGAGAAAGCCTGGGCCTATACCTTCGCGAAGAGCATTCTATCCATTCAAAGGTGGAAATCTGGATTGCTGCGTTACTTTCATCAGACAGCTTACAGCTTTGAAATCGGACAGAGGATTGGAATCCCACTTCAATCTGGGTCTCAGAAACTTCCAAACCTTTCGAAGGAGGAGTTCTACGACTTGTGTAAGTTCGTTCTGCAGGTTTAAATCCTCATTTGCATGCTCAACTTCTATTGAAGTCACCATTGGGGCCGCAGACCTTACTATTCGCTTTGCCGAATTCGGATGTAAACCAGCCTGAAGAAAGTAGGTACATAGGTGGAGAATCCATATTTCGTTGCTTCCACAGGATATTTTGAAGTGCACATCGGACTACATTCTATGTAATATATGGGTGATGATGGAATGAATATCAAAGGATGTCTTGGTAAAATGCAGAAGGTACTGTACAAATTACGATGATACTGGATGAGTCAGGGATAAATAGGAGTTGAATCAGTTATTGCGATCCAAGATCTCCTGTACCTCGACACACTCGGCCGGTTCCCTGAATATCCTCAGTGGTATGTGGGGCGGCATTTGAGTCCGTGCTCTGTACACCCGCGATTGCAGCAGAGTCTGCCTTTTTTCAGCGTCGGAAATGGAAGCTTGTTTGCTATTGGAAGATGATGAATTAGTTGTTCGAGAACAAAATGACGTAGCGATAGAGGGAGGAGGGGTGGGCTTAGGTTGCTGGTCGGTGAACTTTGCGTTGTTAGCGATGGGGTGGGGCCAGCTCTGGGGGTGCGAGGGGGTTGTTGGAGAATTGATAACCGACGAACTCATCCGTGTCCATGAGAATGGTGTAGGCGTTTTCATTTGATCGTCTGCAAAATCTTGCAGCGTCTCCGGTTCTAAACGTAATGGGCCGCTGCCAAAGATTTCACTCCTTGACTGTTCCGGATCTCCTACGGCCGCAACAGTGTTCTTCAAGCTGTACTGACTGACCTGTGGCGTCTGGCTGGTATCGGCTTTCGCTGTTGAATCGGTGGAACCATAGCTGTACTTGGAAAATGAAGGTATGGATGACGTTGATTGAGTTGTCATATTACTCTCAGACCTTGCAACCAGTGGTCGTTCACTTGGTCTTGTACCAGCAGCACCCATTGCTTGCCGACCTGTTGGGTCATTCAGTGGCTCAAGTGTAACGTCATCTGCATAGCGAATAAAGACCCCAAGAATGCTATCTGGTCTCTCGCGTGCCAAGCTAAGAAAGGATGTCAGAAACTCATAATTGCCTGGAATAAAAATGCATACTCCGCATAAAGCTCAAGATCCTGTTCACCGGAATCCCCGATGAGGAAGAATTTCGAGTCGGGGAACGAGTCCAGCACGTCTACGACTCCAGCGCGCTTACGAGCTGCAGGCGCAGAAAGAAGACCATTGAATAACGAACGACCCGCATAGGATCTGAGTTTAATTGAGCCTGCAGAAGTCTTGGTCAACAAAAAAGGACGAATTTCTGTAAGGAACGAACCAGGTGGGAGTTGTGATATCTCAAAGAATTCATTTAGAAGTGGGAGGAGTTCGAATGGGCCATTTGACTATCAATAAAACTATTTATATCAGGTGGTAGGATGAAAGTATAGAGAGAGACTTACTACATAATGGAACCGAACCCCTCTGCTCCACATTCCAGCATACCATTCGCCTATTCCAGGAATGACACTGTCTCTCAGATCTTTCACAAACACGTTGTGAAATACGGCCCGCGCGCCAGATAGGATACCAGAGTACTTTACCGTGTCATCGATATCGGAAATAACACGGATGGGAGAGTGAGTAATGGGAATACGACTTAGTGAGGTGAGCGGCACGGTTGCTGGTGTTTGCACGAGGCTTGTATGGGTATTTAAAGGTGACGGTCGATTGACGTCCGCTGGAGGGAGAAGGTGGGCCACGATCAGTACCTCATGTTCCTCTACTTCTTCTCCGAATGCGATGTGTAGTGCTTGAGGGTGGTGGCACAACTCCTCCCAATTAACGCGAAATTTAGCCTGAAAACTCCCATCGACAGCCGTGAAAACATCCTGCGTCACGAGGGGTCCACCATCCGCATCCAACGAGAGATCATCTTCATTTTCTTCGTCTTGTTTGAGGTAATCACGATCAGGAGTCGCAAAGAGGTGCAGGCGAACAGTGCGATTGGGGATGACGGAGGACCAAAATGGTTGAAGTCGCTTTTCCAAGTTTTCATGCAGCCGTTTAATAAGTTCGCCGTTGCCTTGCAATGCATTTGAAAGAGAGCTTGTATTTGTGCCATTGATATCTGGGGGCCCAGCGTTAGCAATGTCGGGGGTGGATGATCGAGATGAGGGAGAGGAAGAATCCGAAAGAGATGCCTGGTCATCAGGGATACGTTTTGCGCGTCGTAGCTGCCTTTCCAGAGCGTCGACATCATAATCATTGGTGATTTCCGCAGGGCGAGGTGGCAATTTGACATTCGCGAGCAACGCTTCCGTGGAGGGAGAAAGATGAGCAAGCGAAGATGTGTAGGGCAGGACATCAGCTGCGTTTTCTATTGTCTTGGGCAGGGAGGCAAATCCTTGGGGGGGAATTAGATGTTAGCGTTCGAGGGGGTGGCCAAAATATTATGATTTACCCTTTGCCAACCGAATGAAAGCGCGTTGTGAACGACTCGCATTCTCGGGAGATTTGCAGCTAATGGCATAGCCCGATACAAAAACCTCTAGTTCGAAGGCATTGGGACCTACTAGGGTCAGCGACGGGACCAAAAGTTGAAATGACACGAACCTTGTGCTGTAATGTCCTGAGCGTACCTCCTTACTGCCCACCCAGGAAACATGTTCACCAACTCCGTGTTCTCGTGCCCTGCAACATGCTTGTCTCGCCTTCTTACCCTGATCTTTTGGCCCGCCCAAGTTCTCCAACTTTGTCGTTCCTCATTTGGATGGTCATTCGGGGCCAAATGTACTTTCGGCGATCGTGAACCTGAGGCAGAATCCCGAGCGAGGTACCCTTTGAGGGAGGAGCCTGCCGAGGTTATATATCTCCAGGAGGAAGACATATCTTCGGACATGGTGGAGGTCAGAGGTAGAGGGCAATGACCGAGTTATTTTTGGAGCTGACCTCGAGTTGAAAACCCTGTGGACAGCTAAGTTGGGCGTTGCGAGCGTTACTGGGGGTGTTCTGGTGATGGAGGAACATTGCCAGGCTCGGCTATCTCGGACGAACCCTTCAGTCACATATCTCATCAAACTTTCATGACAATCCGCCTCTTTGGCAAACTCACGCCCATTCGCTATCTTCTACCTACACACAAATCCATTTCCTCGGTCATCTTTCCAAAAGCTTCCCAGAGTCAACTCCATGTGTCCCCGCGAAGGCTACACTCCACCATTTTCGCCCCGGCTTGGCCACGCGTGGTCGAAAAGGAGGTATACGAAGAGTTGATTGACACCCTGGTATTTCTTTTGCGTCGTGCGGTAGGACGCGAGCATGGGCTGCGGAATAGGGATGATGATTACGTTTCTGTTAAAGAATTAGTGGGTGTCCTGTTTTTCTTCCGGCTTCTAAATGCTTATATCTGTACCGTTCCCTAGTTGAACCACCCACAGTACTGTTGGATGAATATGCCTACACTACAAAATATTATTGACAACGATATAAAGCATCGTTTTATCCTCAACTACGATCCAACGAAAGGGGATGATTGCTGGTGGATTCGATTTAAACGGTGGGACGTATGTGCAACCATCTTCCCTGCTTTGATGACCTTCACATCCCGACGTGCACATAGGAAAAACATTTTGTTTTCAAGCCGCTTACTCGGAACGTCGATGTCGAGACTGCGGTGTATGTCACTTCACCCAAAGCCTGGAATAGCCATATCTGTGAGAATCTGTTTGTGGTCCTAATATTTCGAACTTATGTTCTTCATAGCAAGGACCGGGATCCCAAGACCCCACGATGAATATATTCGTTTATCAAGAGTTATACCGTCAATTAATTTCCTCCAAGGTTAGTCATTTTTCATCTCGGACATGGCGATTATTTTCACTTAACCATCGGTCAGACTTGTACAACGAATCCCATGTTTTTATCTATGTGGATGTCCCGAAATGTGTAAGAGCAGGCTTGCATTTCTTCTTACCAACACCAACGTCCCAACGGGGTGGCGTCGATACTCTCGTCACCAAAGGTGACCACCTGGGCTATATCCCGCCCGATTACTTCAGGCGGGTCCAACTTGTGAACGCAAGAAAAAACCTCCTATTCGGGGAACCCGACCCCTTGCCTGACATGTCCTGGGCAAGGGAGGGTCAGGACTACGATGAGGGTGGGCAAAAGATGACCTTCCTCCCAATTCCAGAAAAGAATTTAAAAGGTTTCGTGAACCTTACCTCTCGCCGGAAAATGGGTCTCGCAATACATCCTGAGACGCTTCAAGAGGCAAAAGATGTTTTGAATCTTCCACCATAAAGTTGATGAGAGTCGTTACATTATTTAAGCACTATCCACGTATCCTTGACTATAATCCTCGTCCTTTACTTACCGTTAATTGATGACTGCATTTGTATTTCCATATCACCTTGACTTGAACCAGGCCCGCCTTCTATTTCGTCAACTCGGAATGAGCTGACTATTCGTGGTGCGAGGAAAGATGCTGGGCGCTGAGTCGGGTTCACGCGGACTGCATGCTCTGAAAGATTCGGCTCGACGCTAAAATCCTTGGTCCATAGAAAAACAAAACCTGGGTCACATATTTTGTTATCAGCGTTGCCCGTGCATATGCTATTCGCAACATACAATTGGTACGGGGCTCATGGCCAATGCTATGAACGCAAAAAGGGTATTGGCCCATCTGTAACCCAGGCCATTGAACATCTGGTCTGCGAACAGGGGAAAAACTGTCGCAGTGAGGCTGCCTAAGCAAAGAAGTAAGTACTTAAACGCAGACACGAAGTCAGGGACGAACGAAAGAGACTCTGTCCCGCTAATGCTGATGAAGCATATATCCCATAGCTGAAATAATGACAAGTTCAAATAAAGTTCAAGATCTCACAAGTAAACCAGCTTTACCAATCGGCGAGGTATGTGAATATGGCCAAGTACATCACGAAGACAGCCCATACAAAGATCTAACAATAATGTCAAGCCAAGTTTGTTGAATAAGATAAAAAGGTTCGCTTAATAGGCTTACTATCAAGGCTACAATCAACAGCGCCCACGGCAACGACGGGAGAGATGACCACGCGAACATAAACATGGATAAGGGGAAGAGGAAGGCAGCAAAGCAGACAAGATAAAGCCTTGCCTGTGGTCCACGTTTCTCGAAATTTCGTCTAGATGAACAAAATAAACGTGAGTTCCTTTATTTGATTACCAGATCAAAAGACATACTGGTATAACTTTTCTTGGTATATATTGGTACAGAAACCGAGAAGACCTCCAAGACTGTCATAATGTTTGAGGCGTTTTCGAGGCGTATGAATAGAAAGCTCACGCCATCGTCATATACACCGAGCCAACTTCACCCTCATTGAATTGGTGCAGTAGCTTAAATACCCCAGGGATCGACCTAGATGATTATCGCTTGAACAACCCAAAGAGGTTCCCGGGAGTGTGCAGCGTACTCGATCATGCAGTAATAGACGCCCCATGCGAAACCCAGCCACATCTACAAGGAAAACGGAATGGGGTTGATGAGCTTTTTATCGCGTTGGCTGGGAGGACACTCACGCTGACAGCAAAAACTATTGGTTCACAAAAGAGCAGGTCTTCATTAAAG
>Ga0307517_10003546_pt1 | contig 24242 bp, 40 predicted proteins | sample 23_EM_MG_FD_194515 | JGI IMG/M metagenome (GOLD analysis project Ga0307517, IMG submission 194515) | Populus trichocarpa ectomycorrhiza microbial communities from riparian zone in the Pacific Northwest, United States - 23_EM | ecosystem: Host-associated > Plants > Roots > Unclassified | place... | reverse complement strand
AATCCCAGGATCATCGGACTGACAGCTGGCAGAAACGGCGGGGTACTTCAATGCAGAAGGAGCGGGCCATTTATTCGTAAACTTCAATTTCCCGCTGGGGAGGAGGCTTGGATAGTCGGGTACCGAAGCCGGGAAATCGTCCGAGTGCTTGGACCCTGTTGCGGAAGAGGAACGCCGCAAGTCGAAGGCAGGAGGACAACCAGAATCGTGATCGTAAGACGTGCCCTGGCCACCGCCCTCAGAGTTTATCTCTACAACTTCCCAAAATTAATACGGTCCTTGGACTAGGCACAATTGGTTACCCACCTTGCTCGTTAACGTCCTCAATACCAAACGATCTCCCCTGGGAATCCGGGTAGGGGAGGGGAGATGTCAAGTCGTCGCCTTCGTTGTGGGCAAGGAATGACGCTGATCGCCTTCGGACGGTAGAAGTCGCGCTTTGAAGCATTTCGTACTAAACAGAGGTGTTAGTAGGATGAAATCGGGGGAGGCATGCTTATATATAAGAGGCAGGATGATCGAGTCCAACTGGTGGATGACACTTGATGAAGAGAGTACTGTCAGCCTCGTCATGCGGACGGCACATCTTATCCTCGAGAAGAATAAATTAATACGATGGTATTGTTCGGAATGTTCTAAAGGAGTGGCAGCGTAAGAAATATTGCAAATAAATGAGACAGCGTTGAATGAGTCCATGATTATGCGAAAGAGAAAATGGTCCAACGGCAGTACTTCATGAGGAATTCAGAGAAAGTTCGATTGGGCAGTCTGCATCCGAAACCTCAGCAGACGTATGCCGTTCTGAAGGCAGGCCGAAGATATTCATGTCCAAAATGAGGCGGATCTTTAGCGCTACATGTTTACGCATTAGTCTGGGACTTTCATAACAAATGAATCAATCATACGGGTCCTTTTGCCGTCCGCATATGTGGCTTTATTTTTGCAAGCATTATAGAAATTGATCCCTAGACGTTAATCACAATCAGCATAGAGTCATAAATTCGAAATTCCACCTACAAGTTTGGTCACTTGAATTCGAAGTGAAATATGTAAAATTCAAAGGAATGAGCATTTTTGGAAACGACTTTGCGGGAATCGAGAAGCTGGTCGTCTGTCCTGTCCCAACCAGCTTGTCCGTATCTGAATCATACACGCTTGCATGCAGACGGGTGAATTTGAGGGGTAAAAAGTTCTCTTGGGTATTAAATTGCAGAGAAGCGTATGCAGGAAATGAGAAATTGGTGGGTGAGCGCGAGAAGATAGTGGGAACGGCCTTGGCCCAGGAGCCCGAGGCGCTGACAAGCGGCGCTCCGCGATTAAAATCAGCTCCAGGCACCCGGGGAATTGTAAAGGCGAGGATAATGGCAACGCTACATCCACTTCAGTCCTTTATAACATTCAATAGAGAGACGGGTACCCACAGACAACATAGGCCAAAAAGGAACCAGACAAGAACCTTGCGAGTGAAATAGCGTCCACAGAGCCCCCGTTCCCCACGATTCCAAGCCTTCCAGCAGCCTTTCCTGTTTTCACGCTTCCTCTCCTTCCTTCCTGTCTTCGTCATTTGATACATCTCGTCCTTTCCCCACTCAGCACCCAAAGCGGGAACAGTCACCATTTCTACTTTGCCATCAGACGGTTCACCTTTCGCGATGGAGGGTGTAGGAGGCAGTTTACTATATCTACAGCGAGTTAGTAAGGGAATTATAACATATGAGACGATATTTACCCTCCTTGTGCCTGAGGTTGGCTGGTAACAAATGCAGTACTATACCGAGGCCCAGCATTATTGAAATCGGCATACACATCCCAAGCTTCCATTTCCCCTGCGTCGTGTTCCTCATCCGGTTCACCTTTTACAGGTTCCTGCCTGCCTATTCGACGAAAAGAATCTCTGTTGTACCCTGCTGAGGGACGGGAAGGGTTGATATGTTCCAGAGAGCTTGCTTCGTTTGGATAGGACAATGATGTGTCGTCCTGTCCGTAGCCGAAATTTGCAGAGTCCGGTTGTTTCATTCCTCCGTACGATGATGGCCCCCGGTCGTGTTAAGAGTTAAAGATTTCAATTCACCGCCAGCCATCATAGTGTGCTGACCTAAGCAAGTCCTAATTTGAACTCCCAAAAATACAAGGAAGTAACATTGTGAGACGGATACTTGGAATGTAGATTCGATTTGTCTGTATCAGGGTTGATTACAGACTACAGTGTGATGATATCAAAAATTTGATTATGGGAGTTGCAGTTGAAAATGTTAGCAAGATGTCTGGAAGGAAGTCCAAAGCCCCACGCTGAACCAATCCACCAAAAGGTCTGATAACAGAAGAGATACCTCTTCTGCTACCCAGGGCTATATATGGTGTATAAGAACGGTAAGGACCATCCTTACAATGTCTGCTCCAAGTATTTCTTCAATTTTGTAACCAGAGTTGTGTAAGCCTAGCCGCCTTACATTCACCATATATAGCCCTGGGTGGCAGAAGAGGTAACTCTTCTGTTATCTGACCTTTTGGTGTAGCGGCTGTGCGCAGGGTTCTGGCCTGCTTACAAGTTGATCTGAACCTATAAGCCGTTTCCCCCCTTTGGCACGCAATCATAAAGACTCTAGGCAACTGGCGAAACAGCTGTTGACAGTTTTGGGATTTTTCAACTGCAAACTTCGAAACTTCATCGCATTTCTTAGAATTTTGGCATTTCTCCTGTTGACAATGATAGTCTCAGAGTCCTTATCCACTCACAAGCCACCAACTCCTCTCTCTGCCAAACGCGACCAGAAGCTGCATACACGTTTGGATACGTTGGATTCGGCGGGGTCAGTGGTAAAACTGCCCCGTGTGATGCGCGAAGGGCAAACCTCTTGTAGTGGACGACGAGCCATTGATGCAGGCAACGCTACCGCCTACATGTCCGTTGGACTTTCCCCACTAATTCAAAAACACAAGGGAAATAAGAATGTTCAGTTGGCAAACACATTAATGAGATGACAGACGGAATGTATTTGTTAGAGAGTACAATGTATCATGCGGATCCCGAAGACGAGACATGCTTCCGAATCCATTCTACAGTTTCCGTCCTCGCATTAAGCAATGGATCTAATTCAGGAAATTTCCACGATTGGGAAACATCATCACCTCCTGGTTGTGGAATGTGGTACATCGATAGCGCGGCAAGAGACAGATAGGTATGGTAGGGATCTAAAGGTAATTAGCTTTACGGAGAATATTGAATTGTTAGTATACCTGGGTTCTCGCCTGGAGATTTGGCGATGCCACCAAACTTGAATTGGCAGTGGGCGATAAAGTCGGCCGTTGCAAAAGAATTGACAAGTTCGTAAGCTCCAAGTATCTGGATGTTTTTGTTGGGTTGGGTCAGATGGTATCACAGACATATAAATTCCCACTTTTAGCGCTGCTCCGCACCAGAAACAGTAACAGGCATCGGGCAATTTTCCTGTTCGTCCACAGAATCCACCAGACCTGTGTTGATTTTGGACGAGCCATCGAATTGTTAGTTGGCGTTCAGTCGGTGATAGATATTCACGTTTAGTTACGGATGATGCCAATGCAAGGGAAGCGACAGCAATGTAAGTTGTTCCCCCTGTTCTGGGTCAGTGGATGACGAAGGAGACGTAACCTTTTTACCTTGGGCTTCACAACACGGAGATTGACCATAACCTCCTTCATAAGTCTGAAATAAGATGTAAGATTAGAAATGAATTTATTCGAATAATTTTCACCCTGCATTTTGCAATAAAAGTGACGGCGCTAGTTATATCGACGCCCGACCAGTCGTTGAGCATATTGCTAATTGCAAATGCACAATACAATGTTCGCAGATCGGATTCGATGCTGCCGGGTACCGTCGAAAAGCTAAAAATGAAATAAAATGCAACGCTTGATTATCGCCACGGTATTTTTACCTTCCGTCTTGTCTCTGGCAGGAACGAAGAAAGGTAACAATCCCGGCACGGTCAAGACTCGAGAAATCGTCGCGAAGAATAGCAAGCGAGACAAAAGCAGTATACGTCATGATAATATGCGGCTTGTCATAACCACCGTATTCTGCTGCCTATAAAATCCGTAGTCAGAACAGCCGAAAAAGAGGGGCGAGTAGCCATACACTGGCGGTGGGATCACCGCTTGTCATAAATGGGCTTGGCCGAAAACCAGTGCCAAATTTCCCATCTGAAAATCAATAATTGGAGTAAGGGTCCATGAGGAGAGGGTTCCGTACGAGACTGTTGCTCCCAAATCCAATTCCTCCATGACCCGCGCTCATCTACACTTGTTTCATCGTCCAGAACTCCGAGAAGGTCCAAAGAACCGATGCAGTAGAAGGCAAGGGCTAATCTGGCAAAGAACTGTACTCGAAGCAGTGCTGTAAGTGTGGGGAACCGGCTTACTTTGATGCATCAACGGTGGTCTGTGAACCGGGTAACGCTGTGAGCTCGCTGAAATCAGCACCGGTACAAGCAGCCGGCTTAAATCTTAGAATTCACCAGTAAGGCATCGTTTGCAATGTGCAATGTGTCCTTTCCTTATGACCGGGGGGAGGGAGTGGAGATCTTTTGTCATAGTGTCAGGATATTCCAACACAATACGGCGACCAGCAAGAGAGAAAAGTAAACAGCCTTATGTAGAAGTCAAAATGCTAGCATTGCTACTGGTAGAAGATTATGAAATCGTGGGAATCAACACGTGCCAACATATTAGTACCCCTATATTGCCCCTATACTCTCGCCTCTCGAAACGTTTGTTGGCAAAGTTTTCTTTTCCTTTTGAAGAACTAAGTGACCCAAGAATCTGTTCATTCCCATCATGTCTCTTCCACCGTCGCTAGAGGCGCTGGAGAAATTCACTTTGGAAAGAATTCTTAATGACGACCCCATTACACATGCCTTAACCATCTTGGGCAATATCCCTGCACCTACTAGCAATAACGAGGACTCGGAAGGAAGGTTGCAAGCCATCATTCGAATTGAAAAAACTGCTCTCAATCCGGAAGACGCTCCACTCTTTTTTGGTCCTAGGGGTCTAATAAAAAGGGCTGAGCTCGAGGAAAGCACAGACATTGTATGTTTTGCCTCCCTCACCTTTGACAGCTGTCTCGATCAGACCTTTGCTCTTGTTCGTAGTACGCCTGGCTATTTGGGTGGTTTGCAGACGAAAGGGACCGCGACGTCAAGATTAACATCATCTGCCCTGCCACTGAAGTCCACATTCGTAAAGTAAATTACCGATCTCTCATCTGAGGCTTTCTTTGTCATGACTGCAATAAGTACACCAAGCAAGACTGTGTCATGATACACGAGACGCCAGAGTTGTACGAAAAATATGTAAGGCCTTATATTGAAACCTTTCCTGCATCGAGGACGCAGTGGTACGTTATCTGCTTCCTGAACAAGAAAAATCAGAATATCCAAAATTCACAGGGTAGAACACATCCTTACAGGGGTATCCGAGCAGAATAAGGTTTTATACTCATGCCCAGATTATCTTATCCTTCCAGACATGAAGTGGGACCTTAAAACTGTCTCATCGCTCTATCTGGTCGCTCTTGTACAAGACCGCTCCATTCGAAGTCTGCGCGATTTAAACCGCAATCACCTGGGCCTTCTAAAAAGTATTCGACTCGAAGCATCTCGCATTGTGAAAGAACGATGGGGACTAGGAAGCGGATCTCTAAGAATGTATGTTCACTACCAACCAACCTATTGTGTGTCCCGTTTCTATTTTGGATTCAATACCTTCGATGATTTTCTTTTGTAGACCATTTTCATGTGCACATCGTCAATGTGAATTACCAAGGCGGGCTTCTAGGCATGGCAGTGGGCCGCGCTCACCTTTTAGACGACATAATTTCCTTGGTGAGTAATTGTTGCACAGGAGATAACGCTGGGTCTTACAGATTGTAGTTGGGACTTGACACCTCAGATGGACCTGGTCTTTTTCAGAAAATGACCCTGACATATGATTTGGGCGACCAGCATGGCCTCTACGAACCCCTTCGACAAGGTACAGGAATAGAAAATTAGACATCAAGACCTGTAAATATTCGAAGTAGCCAATGTCACATTCGCGTTTGACTAGGGTCGAAAGAATGGCTACGATTGCCTCTATCGATTTTTGCCGGGACGACGGCTGCTCCTGGAAGCTTGAAGTCTTGATCATCGATGGTAAAGGAGTGACATCAAAAGTAATAGTAACATAAGGACCCCTTCAAAACCACAGATATGTTTAAAAAAATTCAGTTGTGTAAAGCAATACCTAGAATAAATCACTGGCAGAAAGAAAAGAACTATGTGTCCGTGGTATCAAAAAGAATCCAGATTTTGCCTTCCTTAAGAATAACTGCACCCTGGTTGTGATCGATATCGTCGTTTCAGCCAATCCTACAATCCTGGAGGCGAAGGCACAACTTTGGTAGCCGTGGTAAAAATTAGATTAGATAATCTCTCCAAAGTTTGGATGGTCAAATTTTGCTTTCTCCGTTACGATGCCAAAGTCAAAACGAGCAAAAGTTGGTTCGTTGGGTTTTTCGTATTTTTAGTGTTCCTTTGTATCACTGAACTCTCCGTTGATAGTATCCTTGACGAAAGTCGCCAAAAAGACGAAAGAGCACAAAACAAATTTGATCAACGAGGTACTTACCATCTAAGCATACTTGGGATATAATGACAATTCTTCATATCTAGGTACAAGCAAATGCTGATAAATGGCAGTATTGCTGGTTATTTGAAGTGGGTTCGATGCGGAACGCTCATCTGAAAACTGTTCGAAAACTATGGAAAGAGTAGGTCCTCTTTTTGTTTTTGTGAATTCAGGGTTTTTTTTACTCATATACAGTTCTGCACGTATTTTCTTTGGGAGAGGAGCAGTGATGGCCAAGGCTCTCGGAACGACAACAGAAGAGGAACATCGACTGGGGTTGTCGAAGCTGGCAAAGGTACGTTTTCCTTTGTTTTTCACACCTTCAAATAACAAGTTTATTCTCGATCCAGCAAATAAAAGGCCAAGTCGGATTATTTTTCACAGATACGAAACCACAGGAAGTAATAGACTGGTTCGCCGATTTCCAACAGCCCGATTTCGCTCGTGCTGGCAACGCTGCGACGCGAACGATAACACTCCCTGCAGGACCTATCATGAGACATTTCTCGGACCCTCCAGAACCGTTTCCGCATAATGAGGAACCGCAGTTGAGGAAACTTGGGCTGGCGACATCGATGGTGAGAGGAGTGCCGACGTTGAGTATGGGACACGAGTTGTGTAGGGAGGGGAAGGAGTTGACTGGGGAGCAGGCGCAGCTGTTGAAGTTGATGGGAGTGAAGATGGTTGTTTTCAGAGTGGGGTTGCTTACGAGATGGGATGCGGAGAGTGGGGAGGTGGAGCAGGTTGGGGTACCGATGGAAGAAAAAGAGGACGAGATGAGTGAGTAAAATATCTACAAGTTACGTTATTTCTCTGCCAGTGGAGGCTGTGAACTGTATGAGCAACTCAGCTGTCTATTCCCCCGAAACCATTTTTTTCATCAGCCTCGGACAATTCAACATGGCCTCCATTCGGGTATGTTCTATATCATCTTCTGCGCTTTCCACTAGGTCAAGGTGTTTTGATCGTAATCCTTGCCCAAGTGTTCTACAATTCAATGGTCTTATTCTTGCTGTCATACGACCGGTGAAGTGGTTGAAACGCCTGGTTGCCAGAGTGTTGTCATCTGATAGGCGCTAGTAGCTCAACCGGGCAGTGCGCTGTGTACTTATAAGCAGTGGCACTTGGACAACGAATTCCTGTAGTCATGTATATTGTGCTTTTCTTCACCTTCCTCTGCGGTGTCTTCTCTAGTATGACGCCGATGATTCAGTCGCCCGCCAACGAATCGATCATCAATCCAGGAGATTCCTTTCCCTTTACTTACAGCAGCATAGCCGGCAGCCGCACCACATCGAGCTTCAACTTCACGGTATGGATGTTCACCCAACCCCCGTCTTCCGGTTTCGCTATCACGGAAAACTATGCTGTCGGCTATTACTTTGGTCGATATGGAGCGGCAAATCCTCCAGCCAACCCGTATCCCCCAAACCCTCCTCCCGAGAATTTGACTATGCCCAATTTGGCGACCCTCGGAGGTGGTTTCGGCGGCTGGGGTGGCCATGTTCAGAACGCAACATTTTACCTCACCGTCATTGAGGAGTATATGGCCGGCAATGTGAGTCATCCAGTTCATATTTTGCCACAGCAACTAAGCTCATCACAGGGCTCCCTTGGTTTTCTTATGAGTCTCACTTATAATCACATTCTGTACAATGTGACTACTTAGATATCTTATTCGTCATTACCTCGTACGTTGAATTTCATCTAGATTTGGGTTCCTACGTCTGTGAATTCTATGCAAAGTGCAATTAAAACCAGACTACTTCCTCCTCATCAATGGCCTATAGACAAGACATACGTGCCAGCGACCTTGATCATAGACGTCATGTCCGGCGTTTGCCGCAAACTGAGCTCAAGGGACCTTCTTCGCGCCCACCATCCAAGAAGATGCAGGAGCCTGATCAGCAGACAGAAGAAACTCGATCCCAGTCCCTCCAAGCCTTTCGCACCATCGTGACAATGTTCCAATCGGATAGAAAAGACGAAAACTTCGCCGCTAGCCTGATTCCCGCCGATAAGAAGAAGGAGCTCCAGCTGCTGGATGCACTTGCTGCCATGGCTGAGGCAAACTACTTGAACATGCGAGAAATGACGTTGCCTCCTTCGCATTCTACATCATTGCTGTATGCTATGAAAAGATGCTCATTCGAATGGATTATCGTTCTTCTCAAACCTTGTTCGAGCAGCTGAAGAATGTGCCAATTATTAAACTCTCCAGCCAGCCATACCAGCCCAATCTTGCCGAAGTGAAGAGCGATGAGGAATTTATATCCCAGTTAAAATTGTCCCGGCGATTTGGAGGTGCATTACTGGGAAAGATGAAGTCCTACAATCTACGGCCAAACAACTTCTACACTCAGAGGACATCCAAGGCATTTCATGACCTCCTATCCAACCTTATCGAAAAGTTCTTACAGGCTCTGAAGGACCTCCAGGGTATGCAGTCCGCGACTCGGAAGGAGGCACATTTTACCATCGATGCCATCATATCAAAGATAGAGGCAGTTGAAGAAGTTGGGACTATCTTAACGATGATGATTAGGGGTGCTGCGATCAAGAAGCATTTCCGATCCATCGAGAGCCACCTTTCTAATCCATTGCTGGCGCCGCCCGCGCCCGGAGAGAGTGACGAGGAGGAGGTTGAGTTTGTAGGATGTCAGACTACAGACTCGGATGTGCCCAATATTTCAGGGTACTGGAGTTGATGGCCCTCTATTTTGATGCCATACAAGTCCTCGTTCGCCGTGTCAAAGATGGGAATATCCTTGCTGTCGATGGAAAGATCGATATCAAGGTCTTGTTCTGTTCCCCCCCACGCGATGATGAGAAAATGCTCATCTGGAAAGACTTACTTCGACATGAACGTTACTTTCCATCTACTCCAAATCCCTCTCCATCCATTGAGGAATTCATCGAATTTCTGGAGCCCAATATCCCATCCGTGTCTAAAACACCAGACCAGACAAGGAAAAAGGGCGTCTCCCCCGGGTTAGTTGCGGAGCGACTGGCGTTTCTCAGAACCACTAAATTTCCCAATGCTGTTGACCGTGTCATGAAACTGAGGAAAGGTTCCGAAGAATCCGAATTAAGTACCGGGGTTGGTGCCAAAGGCGTAACTCATTGCGAAGTTCTTTTGGTGTGGTTTATCTTATCACGTATGGCAGGATGGGAAGTGGTACGTTTGTTTCCTCTGCTCATCTCTTTCAAATGGAATTTATAATATTGTAGAAAACAGTGGGAGTATCCAAACGATGTTGCCCGGTGTGCGCATATCTGCTTAAACTCTTGAATATCTTTTTCACTGGCAAACACCATAAAATCTGGCCGTTGCGCACTGCCCGAATCGCTCACTTTGAACCATATTGACGCCATGGTCTCGAGGTTTGGCAGTCAGCTGAGGGATGAGCTTATTGACCTCAAGAGGCGTTCGGAAATACTAAGATTACCTCTTTCTATGGGTGACTCCGAGTCTATTCACTCACATATTCCAATCTATCGAAAGGGTATGTTTAAAGTCTTTCAAGTTCTTCAGTGGAAAGCCAAAGTCCGTCTTTCGTAATTTCATGGCCACTATTTTCGCTTTCGTACTTTATTTTCATGTACACCTTTTCCATAACTCACTCGCCTTGGACTACGTTTTGTTGAAGTTTTTGCTGCTGATGAACCTTGGATGAACCTCAGGCTGATCTAAAGCAGCGGGATCCCAAAATGGAAGGCTGCGTGATTATCTTCTACTTTTTTTTTCTATCCATGTCTGCAACCACTACCACCCCCAACAAACTCAAATCCCTCGAGGCCTGTCTCTGCAATACCAACGGAGATGTTCCCCTCCATACACGCTTTAGGGCGCTGTTCACTCTAAAGGCATTAAAATCCCAAGATGCAGTGCTGATCATCTCCAAAGGTTCGAGTTGTTTTCCCTCCTGTATTCCGGGTCGACTTCCCTCATTCCTTTTGTTTAGCATTCGAAGATGAATCTGCTTTGTTAAAACATGAACTAGCATATTGTCTCGGCCAAATGAAATTAAAATTTGCACTACCAACTCTCGAATCAATCCTCCGCAACACTTCTGAAGATCCCATGGTCCGTCATGAGGTACGCCCCTACAAAAAATTCCACTCCCTCAATATTCGAACTATTTTTTTTTCCTTCACAGGCAGCAGAGGCAATGGGCGCGATATCCGACCCATCTTCACTTGTGATCCTGAACGAATTCCTCAGTGATCCTGCACGGTGTGTTCGAGAAACATGCGAGATCGCAATATCTAAAATCAAATGGGACAACTCTGAAGAACCCAAAAAACACCACCTCAATGATGAATCATCACCCGCTGATATTTCTTCTTCGTATGTACTACCAACCCTCTTACCACACACACACACCCCAACCCATGACTAGGAAATTCACTTCCGTCGATCCCGCACCCCCATCGTCAAGTCTCCTTCGCGGTCCCCCCAATCTCAACTCATCATCGTCACAAGCCACCACCATCCAAATCCTCCAATCCCAACTAGTCAACAAATCCCTCCCCCTCTTCGACCGTTACCGAGCCATGTTCGCCCTCCGTAACATCGGAACAAACCCAGCCGTAGACGCTCTCTCTTCCGGTTTCGAAGACGACAGCGAACTTTTCAAGTTGCGTCAAATACAATACTTATTTATTTTTCTCAGTCTTAATTTTTTAGGCACGAAATAGCGTTTGTATTCGGTCAACTCCTCTCTCCCCACTCCGTTCCTGCGCTTCTCAAAGTTCTGCAAGACACTTCAGAATCTGATATGGTTAGACACGAAGCGGCCGAAGCTCTAGGTGGAATCGCCACTCCTGAAGTACTCCCCCACCTCCGTGAGTGGATGCACAAGGAAGATGCCCCGAGGGTGGTTAGGGAAAGTTGTCAGGTCGCTATTGATATGTGGGAGGTAATGATATTTTTGTAAATCATTTTTTGGTTTTGCACTGACTCGCATTGAATAGTATGAAAACTCGAATGAATTTCAGTATGCCAACGGACTCCAAGAGGCAATAGCCGTGGCTTGAAGGAATCTAAAAAGTAATAGATGGTTGACAAGCAATTCAAAACTATGCGCATTTCCATTTCGTGAAATTTCAGGTTACAATGTGAAGGGGGTTTGTAGTTCTTCTAAAATCCCAGAAAGCACGTCATCTTTCTACAAGAATTATTGTGTTTAGAAAAAACATGATATGAATGCATGACAAGAAACATGAGGAAGGGGATAACGAACAAGATTGGGAGAACCATTATATTATAACAAAATATTGGGGTTTTGGGTTTCTGGAAGATGAGAGCTGGGTACAAAATATGACTAGTAATTCTTTCTCTAGTTTAGTTTTTCGTTTGTAGAGCGAAGTCAAAAGAAGAAAAAAGAAAAACTCAAATCTTTTTCCAATCTTCATCCTCTTACACTCCTCCAGGCACTCTGCATAGCAATTCTTCTAGCTTGATCAAGCGATATCGAGTCCTCTCTCAACTCCACTTTCTGAGGATTTAGATCATCTTCATCATCATCTTCTTCAAAGCCTCTCGCCGCTCCAGGACGCATGCCGCCAAACGCCGCCTTGCCACCAGCGAGTGAGAAAGGTGTGGTCGCGACAGCCGTGCCAAAGACGCTTGCTGATTTGGGAGCACCGAACGCTGCAAAATCGGTGACAACTTTACGCGGAGGTGATGAGGGTAACATCTTAGGAGATGTGGGTGTGGGTCGTGGAGAAGATGGCGAGGAATAAGATGTATAGGATGAATATGAAGACCGATTCAAGGCGTGTCGTGCTTGGAGATACTTGTCAGTAAAACGTGTTCCATGTACCTATTTTAAAAAATCAGTACGGGGAACTTCGAATGATTCATCCAAATCTCACTCTCTTCAATAATGGCCTTGCCTCTGCCAACGAGGGTGCTTGAGAAAACACCGCGACATTATGCTTGGCTTCTTCCGATTCCTTGTATATACTTTCAATCACCACCTTTTTCGTGCTCTCATTTCGCAGAAGCAGCTTCTCATGAAGTTCCCGAGCAACATCATCCACGCTTTCGTTGTTGCCTAGAATTCGTTGCGCAACCGCGTGGCCGACTTCATGGATCAGCCGTTCCATGTCTAGATTCTCGAGCACACTTCCCACAATGGCATGTGCCAGTAGATCGGCCGTTAGAAGCGGTAACATGAGTCCAGAGGTGATTGAGGTGATGGCCTGGTAGAAGTCCGTTGCGTACTGAGAATAAAATAAAATAAACGTCAGAATTCTGTGACGGGGAGGTGGAGGGGAGAAAAGAAAGAGAGATGTACCGAGTAGCCGCTAAGTGCCGGTTCACAAGCAACGAAAAACTAGTAAGCAAAGAAAAGAGATCAGACAAGGTGATAAGGATGATCGAGGATGGTGCTCACCAGCGTGATCCCTCGACTAGCCATTTGACGGGCAATTTGCAAAGGATCGTTACCATCAGGTGAACCATCATCAAATCCTGGTGCGACATTTGAGCAAGAGAAAAAATGAGTCAAAAGTATCATGCCATACCGTCTCCGTATTCTCCAATACCGTGTGGGGGAGCATCGGCAATGAGGACGACCATCTTGCTTGCATATTGTCTCCATTCCATATTCAATGCTTCTGCCAGTGCTGCAGTAACAGCCTCAGGACCATCCCCTCCTCCGCTTGCATACAACGTGGAAAGGTGCCTCTGCACCTGGCTAATATCGGATGAAAACCCAAAATTCTTGGTGATGTAAGTATGGTCTTGGGGTGGGTGATCGCGGAAGGCAACGAGGCCTACGCGCAGGTCTTCTGGGCTTTGAAGACGTCCAGATTTGAAGATATGTGCGCAGATGGCTTCGATGTTCCTCGTGGCAGATGAGATGTATGTGCCCTGGCTGCCCGTGCAGTCCTGGACAAAAACAAGGTCTCTGTTGATTATGCGAAGGTGAATCAGCATACTGATCAAGAGCAGGATTGAAAAAATTCACAATTGCTTTCTGGTAGAATCGATCTGTGGGGCAGGGATATGTTGCCGAGGTTGCTCTTCAAAGGCAGGGGCGAGACCGAAGCCAGTGGACATATCCGCATCCATGTCGTGTAAGACGATGAGCACAAGGTTCAGTTGTTGGCAGTTGTAGACAAAAACGATGCAACCCTGTTTCTGTTTCTCAAACCGGCCACGAGGGAAACAAGTTCCAGATTCGGATCTGACACGTCGGAATTCGGATGTCACGCCTTTTTCGGAAAAAGACACAAAATCCTCAAAAAATATATTATTTCCCAGTCTATACTTTTCTCTTCCTTTACTTCTTCGCCCCAATGAGCCATGTCGCCCAGGGCGTAGTCCAGACGGGCAGTCCGGTATTCCCATTCCTCACTAACGTCCGCAGGAGCATAAACAACCCCGCAGTACATCCTCCAACAATCGCAGTCACCGTAAAATACGTTCTTATTCTTCGTGCTGCCGTGATTGCTCGGTCTGCGCCGCCAGGAATAGCAGACATGCTATGCAAACACAAATCAGTGTCGATATGCAACATAAAATCCCGGGCTACTCAACGGGTTCATCGCTACACTGCATATCGCGTGGAACACATCCGCTATTTGTCCTTTCTTCATACTGACAGCAACTGGCATTTGTAACCCTAGTCTTCTGCAATACACATCCGGCTGCACTTCGTGTCGCTTTTCGCAGAGAAGACGTCAACAAGTGTTTGTACGTCACAAGAAGCAAACGTACCTGCAAAGCCAAATCAAGGTCTGATTTTGTGGCCACAAATAATGTAGGTATATGATCTAGGCTATATTGTTGCTATAAAATGGCTTCCGTGAGGCGAAATGAAAAATAGAGGTTGTAAATCTTACTCGTAAGTTACTGATGTAGGAAAAAGAATTCGTATCGCTCGAGTCGTGCACGTAGATAATCACGTCTGCCGTATCCATTTTCTTCTGGTTTCGCAATGTCTCTGGTTCGTATCTTGACCCAAACTCTTGCAGCTAAAGAATTTGTAAGACAAGAAAGAGAAACCCCCAAGAGAGATACTAACAACGAGATACTTCTCTGACCCATCGATATCTACCGCATTCACCACATTAATTAACTTATTCGTGGGTTCATACGCAGGCTGAAATGGCTTCCCAACGAACGCCCTCAATAGTGATGTCTTCCCTGATCCTGCCGCACCACAAACGTAACAAAGGAAAACGTTCCTTGTGATTTTACCTTTCCGTCGATCAACTTTCCTTGCTCGTGTAACCTGCAATGCCGTTGTTCTCGGCTCACGGGGGAATCCAAGGTAAGCCAGATAAGCCAGCGTGGTTTTATGGTCCAGAAGCGTTGTCATACTACCGATTGTGACGTTGAGAGGCAATTATCGAGCAAAAAAGTAAATATGGTTCACCTCCACTGTGCCAACCACCCTTGCAGTGTCACTGCACCATCATCTGTTGCTAATGCCATTTCGGGGAACTTTTGTGCAGCCCATGGGTTTCCTGGCGATGTGCTGAAGAGGTCTTCAAGTTCCAATTGGTTCAGTGCTCCGTCTTGGTCCTAAAGGCCATGAGCTAATTAGCATAAAAGAAAGATTGGTGTGTGATGTTACCTTGTCGAATACTTCAAATATTTCCGTGAAAAACTGATATCCCAGAGGACTTAATTCAACCGAACAATCGGGAGGAACGTCAAATCTGAGTTCAATGGAAGGTGGGTAAGTTTCTCAGAGGCATAACATCCAACGTACTTGGGTAACAGAAAAGATTCCGTCAACTTCAAGTCTTCTGCATATCCAAACCTTCTCAAAACTGTCCACGTCGTCTCTAGTCTCCCTCGCTGAATGAACATCGTGTGGAGATAAAGGAAACCGATTTCTGTCAAACCTCCGTCCCGCACGCCTCCTTCCGCGTGCTCGTGTACCATGGCTTTGATACCTTCTAGTTCCTGCGATTGTAGAGGGGCATCGAAACATTTTCTCTAATGAAAAGGTTAATATTGGGAATCATGTAAATACCGGAGAGCCTACTTGAAATTCGTTCAATTCTGCCGCATCAAGGATACCGTCTTTGTTAGTATCACATAATTTGAATATCCGTCGCAGGGCGGCTATACAAGCTGGTTTTAGGACCTGTAATTTTCTTTAATTGGAAGGATAGTTGAGGAACGTGGTGTACATACGTGATCTCGGGAATCGTATAGGGGAGCTGTTGGGTGCAAGACAGCCTTTTGAGCAAAGTAAAATACCTCCGACACGTTCAGCGGAAGTTTAGCAGAGCATTCGACACACGTCTCAACCTCCTGATAATGAAAAAAGGTTAAATCTTAAGGGTGAAAAAAAGTCGACAAATTGTCTACATACCTTGAACTCGTTCATAATAGGCACAATCTCCGCTTCTAATGCCTCGTTCGTCACCTCTCCACCGCGCAGGTCTATTTTGTTGCCAACGAGAATAACAGGAACATTAACCCCAAGGTGCCGGAAATGGGGTAACCAAAATGTTGGAATTCGATCAAAGGATTGTGGGTTGTCAATTGAGTAGACAACGCATATGACATGGGCTTTGCGGATTTCGGATTCAAGATGGGTGCGGTCCTGGGGGCCAGCTAAGAGACCGACCAGGGTAGCAGGGAAGTCAGTTTTCGGGTGCTCAAGGGACAGAAACGATAGATAGACCTCCGGAATCAACAATATATGTGGTCACGTTCTCTGGGGTAACTTCGGGTGGAATGGTCACCTCAGGAACAATATGCTGGACCTAAAAGCGCCCCCAAGGGTTAGTACCGCGACCATATGAACAGTGAAAACACGAAACATACGCGAGCAACAAAGGATTCCTTTATGAGAGAGGTGACAATGGTGCTTTTCCCTACACCCTCTAGGTAATTAAACCGGAAACGACGACCCGTCAGAGGGAATCCTCCATAGCATCATGCATACGCACCATCTCCAACGAGAAGAATGCGGACATCCCTTCGCATATCCTTCTGAGTGTGCAAATCTTTGATCTATTTCGTTTCCTGATCCTAGAAAAGGGGGAGCACGGTGGCAATCGTAAATAAGAAAGTTGTGTTGCTGGTTTACCTTTCGCGAAGTGCTTGCCGTGACGGAATTGGCAGTAGCTGCACGTGATGGCTCTTCTGGAGAGCGGAAACGAAAATGTAAATCGGTTCGCTCGACCTAATACTTACTTACTTGCCTTTAGACTTAGAAAGCATACGCCTATCGTCGCTTATAAGAAGCGGAACACACAGCAGACCACCCCAGACCATGTTGTCTTTCGTCTCGCTACCAATTGACATCCTAACTCTCGTCGTCGAAGCCCTCGAGATACATGATCTTACTATTCTGTCCCAAACTTGTCGGTCTATGCACACACTAGTAAGTCGTCTACACAGAAAAGCTGGCAAGCTCTTGAACCAAATTTACAGATTACCGACAATTGGCCTAGCTATGTGCGCAAGAACCCACACCCATCGTTTAGTCTTTCAAAGGCAAGGGCAAATTGGCACCCCCGGACCCATGCCAAATACGATTCCATTAATGACTCACATTGGACAAACTGCAAGTTCATTGCAAGGCCGTTGTCTTCCAAGTGGGCTGGAAAGTTCCAGGCTGTCCTGGCAATTAGTCCCTCAAGACTTGTAGTAGGCGCAGGAAGCCACCTCTACTCATACTTATTTGGCGTACCGAACAAACCCTTGGATTCTCCCCCAGTTTATTTTGAGGGGCAGGTCTATTTTCGTGACCACCTGGACTGCCCTCAGGACATCACCGCCCTTACATTCATTGAAGACGGTGGTTCAGACTCTTCTCTCGATGTGGCATTTCACGATGGATCAATTGATCGTGTCCAATTATCCACACAGAGCTCTGCGTCTCAAGGTCGTTTATCCTTCAAACGACATAAACTCCAATCCATGCCCAGAAACGACTTTCTCGAAAGTTTCTCCACTCAATCAGATACCGTACTTGCTTTATCGTCCAGTGGTTACGCCAGACTATCCACGTTGTCAGGAGATACCAGTAATACCATCGAACTCAAGAAGAGAAGCTGGATATCCCATCTATGTCTCACGTCTTCTATGCCATACGCAGCATTCGGAACTTGCTCCTCCACACCTCTCACCATCCATCCCATTTTAGACGGCGGCCAACTCTCTTCACAACCCACAGCGATCCTCCACACATCCAAGTCTTCTGCATCCGATTTAATACCTTTCGATCAATTCAGTGTATCCGCGGTATACGGTCTCTCACAAGCACCCTTGAATTCCCCTTTGGGCTCTTCCCCACAAATTCTAGTCTCAGGCTGGTACGATGGTCAGGTTCGTATTTACGACTTGCGATCATCCTCTTCGTCCTCTGTCCGACCACCTCTTTCTTCCACCACCGATCCTGCCACACGCGCGACCATCGCGGTTCACCGCCCCGTGTTATCATTATCCGACCGCTGGTGCTACGAACCCATCTACGCTGTCGCTGCCGGAGGCGGATCAGCAGCACATATCGCCGCAGGCACGGCTCGTCACAGCGTAGTCTCCTTCTGGGACGTCCGCCAACCTGCCACCGGATGGAGCGTTCACGCACCTGGAAACGATTCATCTCCGGTGTATTCTGTCATACTGGAGAGCTCAAGGTTCTTCGGTGTTACGCAGAGCAGGCCCTTTGTCTATGACTTTGTAAATCTGTCCACTTTTTTTCGATTTGCGACAGTTATCTAACTATTTACATTGAAACAGGGTCCTGGAGTGTCCGTTGACACCTATCCATCGTTGCCGTATAAAGGCACCGATAATCTCAGGAGAAAGAAAGGCTCGCACAGAGCAACTTATCATGTCATTTCTTATGCACACAATGGAAGCGGAGCCTGCAGGGAGCATTGAACCATCGCATTTGGCAATAATAGAAGAAAGGTTCAATTGGTTTCATAAGTCTGCGAGCTAGAACTAATGTTAGGACAATAACTACGAATAAACGGGACATCTTTATTGCTTTCTATTATAGAGCTCGCTACTAGATGCTCAATCAAATTCGTAATTAACATACAAAGAAATTTGCACATAAAGGAAACAGTGTTCAAGGCATAGAGTGTTGGACATAAGAGGGTATGCATCTGAATGGAAACATGAAAAGAACAGGAAAACAAAAGCCCATCAACAATGCAATTGGAAAGATTAAGGAAAAGGTATAGCCAATAGTCAAATGTGTCTTTTGAGATAAACAAATCCGGGAAACAAAATGAGAATGGAGACGACATGATAGAGGAGTTTCAACAGGAGACGAATTGGGAAACAAAAGATTATAAGAATATAAGTGAAATGACCAAAATTGGTATATGGTATCATGAATCATAAAATCATGAAGCCTGTGTTGACCGTGTAGCCCAACTGAAGAGTTGGCGCATGTCATTCCCCATCGCTTGAGGAGCGTCGGCAGGTTGCTTGGGTTCAACAAGAAGACTAGATAGATAGTGAAGTCCGATAAAAGATAGATGGGAAGCGAAGGCTTGCCTTCGTCGGTAGAGATCCTCAAGATCGCCGTGGTGCTTGCACTTCTCGAAAGCAGCTTGCAGGTAATCTTGTACTTCAGGAATTGCCTTCAAAGTGTATGGGACTTGGAATCGTTGCATATCTTCAACCAAAGAGTCACAAAATGTTCAAAATCATTCTGCCATTACAAACCTTGAACAATCCTGGCAAGTTTATGGTATTTGTTGAAGTTGATAAGTTTTTTGTTCGCATTTAGCGGCGATGCTCGAAGGGATGGATTCCCTTCTCTGCAGAAGGTGACATCCGTGAGGTAGAGACCTGAAAAGTATTCCAGACACATTTTCCAAGATTATGTGAGTACAACCATACCCAAGAACGGTACTGCAGGAGGGGCTGTATTCCTCAGTCTGCTTCGGTATTCATGGTAGTTCCTTCCATGTTCGGCAAGTTTCCGCAGAGTATCCAATAGTAATTTGTGTTTCTGAGGTAAACCCTGTACAACGTTAGCAGAAACACAATCCAAAGGTGTGACAACTCACCGCCCAAGTCTGACGCAGTCTCGAGATGACGGAAGAGTCAAGAGCCGCCAATACCGAACGCGTTGTGCTAAAATTATTCAAGCTCGCACATCGCTGAAAACAGACGTTAAGCAACAAACGAGCACATTGGCAAATAAACTCTTACATCTGCAATTTTGATGAAGAACTTGACCAATGCAGTTCTTTTCTTGAGATCTGGTTCATCAAGAATACTTTCCGCAGCCCAACCCGTAATAACAGTACTCAAGGAAGTAACAGACTTCACGTTCAAAGGAGGTGTTGCCCCTTCCTGACCGGTTTCAAGGATCTCCTCCGGTTGGATCAGGCAGTATAAATGACACTCCATAATTGTCAGTTGTCTTGAAAGCTCCAAATGATCAAACTCCGTCACAGAGATAACCGAGAAATCCTTCTTCCGCAGGGAAGCGAGAAGCGTTTTCGTCATCAATGGTCGAGGAATTTCACTGGTAGGCGTTGTAGCCGTCGGTGGGTTAATGGACATGCCAGGATCTCGCGCACGTTCCCCAAGTTGTGGGCTGATAGTCAGATCTGACGACTTCCGTCGCATATTTAGGAGATCCAATATTCGATGAGCAGGTCCCTGGAAGAAAATTGCCAGCCCTTCCCTCGTGAAATTCGTCAGAGGAATCAACGCAACGTCGTCGACGCCTGAACGCCAGTACAACTCTACCCACAACTTGATAAAATTGGATACACGCAGCCGCACCGGAATCCCCTTCTTCTGTTGCCACAAGTGCAGATCTTCATTGGATATGCCTTGCGGTGGCATAAGGTTATATCTGGATATGAGACCGTCCACCAACGCCAGGGGTGAGGAGAATAATCGAAAGGTGAGGAAGAACACTGCAGAAAATGCTGGGTCAACGATGCTGTCATGAGGTGTCATCTTCTCAACCAGGACATCCATAGTTGCCCCAACAAGATGGCCTTCGCTATTATATGCAATATCCTCAAGGTTGTAATCATGCCCAAACATCCATGACGTTAGATCTTGAATGTACTCCGGAATCGGACCAAGAGGAGGCGGAGGGACTTCTCCCTGGACGATGCTCTCTTCGAGACCACGCATGGTTTGGTGACCCCGACTACTGCCTTCCAAAGTGAACCCATCTTCATCTGTGTGAGTGACGGAAGTCGGCGAAGGTAAATCAGATACAGATGGGGCATGTGATGTGGGGAGAGAGAGCGAAATACTCTTGACGGTGTCCGGAGAAGTAGCTCGGGTCTCATCGGATTGACCGAAAGAGGTATTCGATACGCTGCTGTTGTCAGAGCCGGATGAGATTTGCCGTGAACGTAGAGTTGGTGACGACGTTTGTGGTTGAATGGTATGATCTTCGTCATCTGTACCACTGAAGTGGTAACTATTCACCCCGAATGGCTCGTGATCTGGCGGACTTGGTACTGCAGGTGTCAGTGGCCGGGTCATGACTCTGTCCACAGATGGTAGATTAACAATGAATGGCCTATCGCTTGTCGCACGAGTGAGGCAGACTTTAACTGCAGCCACACAATCAGCACCAGCTTGCACAGCGCCAGTGGCGGAACGCAGCAGAACTTGCTTCTCTGCTTCTTCTGACATTGACGAAGGAAGGGAGACTGTCAATAAGCGGACTGATTCCGCCAACGAACTCGTCACATCGTATAATCCCTCTTTCGCCTGCTTCAGGTTGCCGACACGGTTCACTGGAACATCGGGGTATTGCATCACAGCTTCAACAATAGTCAGGAGTTTGCAGACCATTTCCACAATTTCCTTCACCAGGTCGTACAGAACTCCGGTACTAGACGCATGCGATGATCGGGAATGTGTATGAACATGCCCTATGAACGCAGCAATGGTTGACAGGTAGTGGTCGTGAGTGTGGCGCAAAGCCTCCAGAACTTGGGCCGCACTAGAAGGACCGCATGGAAATGGCGGAGGTGATGACTGAACAGACTGCTGCGATGAAATGGAGGATGAGGAAGATAAACTGCTGATTGATGCCCCATTTTTATGCTTTCCGGGAGTCCTCTCTCCTAACAAATACTGTTCTTGCCTAGCACGAGCCAGAGTTTTCACAAGATTGGGACTTCCGGATTCGGCGTGATGCTCTCGAGAACGCGGACCTCCGATACGTAGACCCGGACGAGGTACCGGTTGTGAATTTTGTCCACGATGCTGGGTGGGGGTTTTAGTTGGTGAGTCGTCGTCGTCTTCATCGCTTGCAAGAACAATCTGTGGTGTTGCTGAGGCTATGGTCGCCGTCGTTGGAGCATCTTGATCCAGAAGCTCGACTCCGCACTCTACAGCAACGGCCAGAAATGCTCGCACATGAGAAAAGACCTGACCACCCAGTCGAAGCATGTTTTCCACTTCAGTTTCCTGTGCTTCGCCTTCCAGATTACCCTCTGAGGCTCTCTTCGCTTGTGCAACGAGGGAAGCGAGAACAGTCAAGATCCGTCTCCGTTCATCCGACAGTGACGTGAAATTTTGGAGAATGGGGGCCTCGCGTTGAAGGGTTCCGGTCGAGGCAAGTATTGAGCGAACACATGAAATTATACAAGCCGTTGAAGGTTGGAAATGGGCAAGTCGATTTGAGCGAACAGCGTTTTGCAGAAGAGAAAGACCATGCAGTAAGGGAATCATGAGAGGGGGACAATATGGATCAGCTTCGTCTTCTGATGGTCGGGATAACGATAATGATCTATTTCGTCTGGAATGGTTGCTTGATGATATTGTTGTCCATGATGTTGTCGAACTTTGAGAATGGCTATAACGGTGCCCTCTACGAGAATGCTAGATCTATGGTAAGGGTGTGATTTAAGAGTAAAACGAACAAGAACCCACAAGGCGGAATTCTGCTGGTTCTTCTTCCTCCGTTAAGGAGACGAGCTCGGCATTAACGTAATTGCTCGGGAACCATCCTCGTCTGCCTTCCAGTTCTCCGTCCCACCATCCACTAGTATCCCTGTTATGCACTTGGATAACCTGGCCTGCTCGAAAGGCAAGACAAGTTGCATTGCCGGATTGCGGTGTGTAGTCATGCATGGCAAGTACATACTCCGGACCAAGTCTAACGGTTTCATCGATATCGGGGCTGGCTGACCGTGACCGTGAGGGCGATGGGTGCCTTGGTGGAGGTATTAGGAGTGAAGTCGCTGAGGCATTCGTTGACGAAGTCGAGGGTGAAATGACTGAAAGTGATGAACTTGTCGATGCGCTTGAGATAGTACGGTCGCGCGCCTTGATATAGATTGAGCTATGTGGTGCAGGAGAACCTGTAACACTGTACAGCCCAGTGGAAAACGGTAAACTTGTGGTAGTATCGATAAAGAGACGTGATTTCATGGCGTGAATAAGTGGTGTGATTGGTAAGGAGGGCGAGATCCCTAAGAGCCAGGATATGGAAGAGCGGGTATAGGACAGAATTCGAAGACGATAGCAAAAGTTAGAAGACCGCAATAACTGTTCACATAACAATGTGAAGAATCCTGTTCGGATTGTGCTGAGGCAAGTTCAAACTTGCGGTGGTGGATATCTAGCAAAATTGTGTTCGAAATACACCACAAGGAGGTCGTAAAAGTCGTTCAGGGAGTCCTACCAGGAGGGCGATGGGAATTTTGGTGGACGTCCGGAGGGAAATACAAATTTCGTCGTAAAAAGAGGCAGCGAATGTTCTGAGAACGAGAAATCTGAGGTCGTTGACAAGATAAACAGAAACGGAAATACAGGACCCTTAAGGTCAGAAAAGCTTGTTGGACAAGTCGACCCGTAGAGAGAGACCCTGGGCGTATGGAGTCAATAATAATTCAACCCAGTTCGCGACGGCGACTAGCTGTAAACATTACCAAACAGTCTTTGGCAACTTGCTGTGCAACATCCAAATGAGAGTCTTACTGTCTGATTCGACAGGTCAACCAAAGCCTTTCGAATCCTCTCCCAAATGTCCGCTATCCCTTTTTGCGCTGCGGAGCTACAACGCGCCTTGACAGAGCAGTCCCTGGCTTTCGCAATCAGGCACTCGGTGATATCACCCACACAACCAGACGAAGCTTCTATCACCCTGCTGGAAGGAAAACAAATCGATGTACAGCTTACTATGCAAGGTTTCACGGTAATCTTTCGATATGTGTGATAATCGAAAAAAAAAATTGTTAATACCGCTTCTAGATTGTCGGCCAGTCGAATTCTGAATCAGGCGCAGTCTACGAAACTCTTGACAACCTATTATGTGCCGTCAGCCCTTTGTATACGAAGAAACACCAAGAGGCGATTGTAGAGGCCTTGTCAAAACTGTCTTCACAGTTATCCAGTCAACCAGGAACATTTCTTTCATGCAAAGATCCATCCTCAAGTTACGAACAATGAAATATGTGTGTCAAATGCTGTTTTCTTGTTTCTCGACATTCTAATCTGGGTACAAAGGTTTCTAATCTTCTTTAATGCTGTCTGGAGGAAAATCCAGTTTCCCCGTCTCGGCTCGATGTAAAATAACCTTCTCGTAGTCCTGCCGACTGAAGACATACCCCTCTTTGGTATTCCGAACTTTCTGGATAAGATTACCAACCCATTTCCT
>Ga0307517_10003545_pt1 | contig 24244 bp, 16 predicted proteins | sample 23_EM_MG_FD_194515 | JGI IMG/M metagenome (GOLD analysis project Ga0307517, IMG submission 194515) | Populus trichocarpa ectomycorrhiza microbial communities from riparian zone in the Pacific Northwest, United States - 23_EM | ecosystem: Host-associated > Plants > Roots > Unclassified | place... | reverse complement strand
AATTGTTCCAATAGATGTGATGCCATGCCGGGGGAATGTCCTCCCCCCCCCCCCCCCCGGCTAGTACAGTACCGTTCACTGCCCTATATACCCCCCCAGCACACTTTCAAACTGCAGGATGCCCGACCCACCGATATCAGCCAAACCAGCCCCTCAAGGACGTATATATTTGCGCCATATCTGTAGTTAAAAGTGCATAGTTCCAAGCACTACAAATCATCACTGCCTAATTCAATGTTGCTTATTCAGCAGTTGATTATCCTCTGATCTGGTAGCGATATGCCTCTTTACCTCCTGATTGGGAGGGGTGATTTCAGGGCATTGTTACAGTTGGCCTCATGCCTAATTGTGCTAGCCCTATAAAGCCCTAAAATTCGCCTAGTCACCCCTCTTCCTCCCCAAATCTATATTCTCAAAACCCCCTCCATAAATTCCTGGGGAGTGCTAAACCTAATGTATTTTCAGAAGATCTTAAGTGTGGTTGTTCAGTTGTACTAGTTTGAAGTCAAGGTCTGTTTGGATGCCCAGAGATTATAATTCATAAGATTTGAAATCTGGGCATTATACAACAATAAGCGAGAGAGAACAGTGTGTGATAGATCCTTTTTTTGTTCTTAATGAATGGATATCACTGGTAGAAACCTTATAACAAAGGCATAAGAGGCCGTTTACATGGATGGCTGTCCTACATGGAGGGCTGCCTTACATGGATGGCTGTCTAGCTGCTCGAGACGGTACCGATTGCCAAGCGGGGCTTGAGAGTTGGAGATGTGTAGAGGTGTATGGAGGTGTACCAGTACTGTACAGGCAAGTACTCGTGCTAAGGTTGTGGCAGTGGCAGCAACCCCCTGATGTTTACAGGCTCAGAACCTGGCAGGAACTCTGTATTTCCCAGTACCGGTATGTCCATGATGGAAACGCTGAGGAGTGGGTAGATTTATTCCGGGTTACTTAAATAGGCTAACTTAGTGTTTAACATTTTAAATGGGGCTCAATGTCTCAGCGGCCGAGGGGATAATAAGAATAACAAAACCATCCTAATCATTCCATGGGATTTAACAAAAAAAAATCCTAATCATTCCTTCGCTTCCCGAACTTGTCAAACTCTCTCCATACATGACCCATTTATCTGTGCTTCAGTAACAATAATAAAGGAAATACATGACCATAAACCCTTCTACCAACTCTAGCAGGCCATTTGGGCTACTGGGGGGGATAGAAGCTCATAGTTGGTTCGCCCGGGGCTATGATATGAGTATGCATTCGAGCACCGGGAGTAAATTTTCCCACTTTAGAAATTATTGCTGGAGTGGCTGCTGGTCAATTTGATCGAGATTATTATAAGATATACTTACAGGCATAACGGAATTATGATTTACGAGTGTGATTGATTAAGTCCCGCACGGAACTTCCATTGCCTGTATAATTTTTTGGCGGAATAGGGGGTAAAGAGTGTTTACGGAATCTAAGGGTGGTCTGCCTCAACCAATTGTCTTCCGCTCCTATGAAAGGTGCAGCAGTCTGAGATGGTGCCAAGTAATCACATGCTGCTGCGCACGGTCATAAATTAGCGGGGCCATGGAAGCTCGCTCGCGGGTCGGGAGAGATCTACGATAGATTGAGCCCCGCTTCGTGACACCTGGGGAAACCCTCTCATCCTTGATCCTCACACTTCAGGCTGAAAGGAGCGAGATACCGGCATTGAATCGGAGGTCCAAATTCGAGGCAAAGTGTGATACAAGACCAAATATCTAGTAAATTAATTTGCTTTGAAATGGTTGTACGAGCACATATACCGGCATCAGAATATAAGCTCGGAAAACTCGCTATCCAGCCCAACCCTACATGCACAGGCTTTGCGGCAGATCAACTGCATGGTTTGCAATTTAGAAGCAGTACCCAACGTATGCTGGTATGTTGGTATGTTTTCTCCACTTCAGGCTTAGCTTGGTCTCCCGAACGCGCTGTGAGGATTGTTCCTCTGAGGTGCTCAACTTCTGTAATCTCCTACTTCTTTTAGACGACGTTGCATGCTTCAAGACATCCGTATCCTTGTCCGTATCCCAACTGTTTAGCAGGAGTTTCCGGTTTGTAAAGTGATTGCATCACTGCACTTTTCCCACCAAAGTCTCTCTACAGGGTGAAGATTTAGATGAATGATAAGTGGGCTAGGGCGTCGCACCGTGTAGAGTAATCGCTGTCTCTTAGAAGGGAGTTGTGGATATTCCCTTTATTTTCACCGAAACTGAGGGCAAAGTTTGCCGTGTTTTCTCCCCCCGCAGTTACGAAAGGGAATTCCAGCATCCCAGCACATTTATCTTCTTTTCAGGTACTCAAAGTATTAATATGGTTGCTTCTGCCCCTCCTTTGGAAATTAAATTCCTTCCCCTACCATACTAGAATATTTCCATTTTCTACTACCTGAACAAGTTGAGGCAACGACTCGCACATCTAATTTCAAAGGACTCAAAGGCCTCTTTGTGGGCAAACACCTGTGGGAAGATGGACACATTGTATAGAACGAAACCTTTTTTTATATGGGTCCAGATAGGCTAATAGGAGACAAGCTCTAAGATATTTGAGGACGTTGACTACCCGGCCCCCCGGGGTGACCCGACTACCGCCCCAAGTCGCCCGGCCGTCCAAAAATTCTCTAGGAACTACTCAGGTAATCACGGCAACCACAATGTGTTCGGAAGTACCATATATAATTATGGTACAGAAGTAACTTCGCATGTTCCTGGTGTGCAACCTTTCATTGCCAATATTCGTTTGAAACCTATTGCTAAGAATTTGTGTAGCAACCTTTGAAGATCTCATGAAACCCACTGGCTGGCGGGTGTCACCACCTGAAGTTGACCAAGATCACCTCCGCCACAAGGATAATTTGCCCGACGCTGACACTGGAGAATGGATCTTCGAAGAAGATGGGTATAAGAGGTGGCTGGAGAGCAGTGAATGCATGATCCTTTGGCTCTCAGGCGGCCCCGGAACAGGAAAGACTATGTTAGCCAAGCGCGTTGCTGCCAAATTCCTCATGGGACCTGAGGACCCTCAAGGAGGGATGAAATTGGTTTTCAACTTCATTTCACCCGAGCTTCCCACCCCCCCGAATTCTGCCGATAGGGACGAGTTATCACGACGCAAGCTTGCCAAAGTAGCCAGCGACCTACTGTACAACATTCTCCAGCAGGATAAGGAGCTTTTCGGTGGCTGCAAAGCTGAACTTGAAAAGCAAGGAGATGGATTTTTCACCAACCCGTGTTCTTTATGGAAGGTCCTAAGGAAGGCGATTCAGGATTGCCGGAGAGGCCCGGTATACATTCTCATAGATGGCGTAGATAGGCTCCAGGGGAAGTCAAACGAAAAATTGATCAGTAGGATTCTAGAACTTTCAGAAATCCCCACGGTCAAAATCTTTCTCTCAAGTCGGAATGTACCCTGCATCGCAAACAACCTCATCGGTAGACTCCACGAATGCGCTGTGATCAACCTTGATACCAATCGTTTGATAAGAAAGGATGTGGAAACCTTCATTGGGAGAAGGGTAAATGCATGGGGATGGGATGTTAACCTGCGGGAGAGGGCAAAGAAAGCTCTTTTGGCGAAGTCGGAAGGCACCTTCCTCTGGGTATCGTTGGCAATTGAAAATCTAAAACAGATGAGTTCAGGGCCCGGTTTTGAAGAAATTTTAGAGAAACTCCCACCAGAGCTTGAAAAAGTATACAGAGAAATATTAGACACTATATTGTCGCGCGGGGGACCAAGAGTTCTGGACATGATCCGGAGTGTGGCACTCGCCTTGCGCCCGCTCACATTTGGCGAACTCAGTCATATCCTAGCATGTGTCAGAGCAAGGGGTGAACGACAACCCTCTTGCTCAGGAACAGGTAGCGAAATTCAGCCGTGGACCGAGGAAGAAATCAGGATGTATGTCAAGTCCTCTTTGGGGATTCTTAGAGCTACCACCACGACTGTATCCATTGTTCATCATACCGCAATAAAATCCGTTTTCGATGAGTGTAGCAAGGGCAACCCCCCGGTGCTTTCTAAAAGCCAGGAAGATCGCGCTGTTTCCTGGGAGTGTTTCCGGTACCTTCACCATGCATTCGGAGACCCAGAAGAGTTCCCAAAGGGGCACCTTAGCGGACATAACAATGGTCCCCGAGACCCAAGTTCGGGGCGAGTGGCACGGGGGAACCCACAGGAGGCTGTAGCCAAGTTTCCATATCTCAGATATGCAGCAGAATCCTGGCTCATCCATGCCCGCCGGAGTATCGAAATTTTGGGGGACAAATTCTACGACGACCCTGCCCATAACTGGTTGCAGTATCAGTTCTTCGCAACTAGCGATGTTATACGAGAACCCTGGACCAAGCTTTGCGGGGATCCGAAAATGGAGATTTTGGTGGGGGAGCAGAAACCACTAGACATCGCAGTCTGTCTGGAGCTCATACCCCTAGTAGAAAAGGCCCTCTCAGAAACAACAAAGGAGGCTACCACCAATCAGCCAGCACTACACTTGGCGGCCAAATTCATGTCCGGTGCATACAAGATCTTGATTGCCAGGAGCCCATTGTCCCTTCTCGCGGCGCCTGATCGAGATGGCAACACACCTCTGCACCAAGCGGCCATCTCTGGCCATTCGTCTATGCTGGAGGGCCTAGTGAAAAAGTTCGCAAAGTACAAGAAATATAGAAATGAAATCAACAAGGAAAACCACTCCGGAAATACCCCGCTTCACCTCGCTATTCAATTCGATCATTCAGATGGTGTAGGGGTTCTAATCGGGAACGGCGCGGATCAGACAGTCAAGAACAAGGCCGGGGTGACAGCATTAGGATTAGGGGAAAGGCTCGAGAGAGACGATTGTTTGGTTAGTGTGCAGGTGGCTATGGAAAAGATCCGCCTTAGAGAAAGAGGGGAGGCAAGTGACGTGTTGTTGTGTGTTTGGGCGGTCGTTTTCTTTCCCATCGTGCTCTTTGTGACGATGAATACGTAGCAAGTCATGAAGAAGGAAAGGCTACAGTGAACTGGCTGTATGGTAGGAACTGGGTGAGCCTCCCCCCTAGCCCACGACCTATCGTTATAATCTTTTAATATTACAGTCCCAGCTGGTGCCGTGAGTTGGTTTCGTTCATTATGCATCATGGATTGTAATTCTACGACGGGTTCTCTCTAGTTTTAAGAGGCGACTGCTCTGGTGCTTGGGTGGTGGCTCTCGCGGGGCGATGCCTTCACTGTCTTTTGAGGGGCTTCGTTTGCTTATTTGTTCCGTTGGCTGCCGGGATTAGCTAAGCTCGGTTTATTGGCTGTATATTGTCAATTTATGGGATAGCTAGTTGAGTTGGTTGTCAGCTGTGTTACAAGATTTCGAGTTGGGGTGACCACTCTCCTTTGGTTGGTTAACTCATTGTGCTGGGGGGGCAGCGTATCATGATCTGTTTCTTTGAATCCTTAAACTTTTTTCACTCGTTTGATGGGTTTTCTGACTATTTTATTTCCTTAGTCTTTAGCGAAATGCCCTTCCAGTCGAATTGCACCTCTGCGATAATATTCCGTTCAGTTTTTCTGAGTGCAGTGATAGTAAAGTATGTGATAACTTTACTACCAGCCAAATAATAGCCCAGAAATTGTCGAGCGACAGAACATGATTCCATGCATTCCTTCCGCTCTCCCTTCCACCCTTCCTTCCACCCTTCGCCCCTTGGTAATTAATAACATTTGCGAAATAAACGAAAATTTAACATCCAAACCCCTTCCCTAACCGAAACGAGTATACCTCTTGGGGTTCCGCCGTGAGCCCGCCTTAACAACCACCTCCCTCTTCCCGTCCTGCTCAAAATGAAACCCCCCAATCACGGTCACAAAGAGACACCTAAACTCTACCTTGGCAAGCGCATTCCCAAGCCCAGCCGGGGATGTGAGAAACCCATAATTACTCTCGACAGCGGCTGCCCCATCCTCTCCACCTGCTCACCGCTCGGCCCTGAGCCCCTCGGGGGCGGCGCCCCACAGCCCTGCTTCTGTTTACAGCGAAAGACGAGAGCGCGGCGGATGTGCCCTTCGGCACTAACGCCCCATTCGGACTCATATCCTGGGCCGCTACGCGCAGCATCACACTAATAGAGGGTATAGATAGAGCACCTTAAACGCGAAGTAGGGGATATATTTCGGGCTGGATATCTGGTCGTATGCGCCGGTTGTCGGTAGGCCAGAGGGGAATGTAGTGTGGATCTCGGCACTGTTACCAATCACCGGCAATCACTCGGTGCTGAGAGATGTTTCCTGTCAAGAAGTGGACGTTTTTGTTGTGCAGCGGAAGATTGTTCTCTAGCTAGATAAGCGGAACATGAACGGTATAAGTATACCCTATCTTGATAACGCAACCCATGATGTAGAATACACACTTCCGCGTACGCCCTCTCATACGCAATAGTGAGTAGGAAGCCTTAAGCAAATCTCTCATACCTCCGCCCGGAGGATCATTTCTCAACACATTTGTCAACATTTCCTTTGTTCCTTTCCTATCCCGTTGATCTATTACTAGTCTTCTTTGTCACTCATTATGAAGCGGAGAGGAAGAACTGTTATACCCGGTTGTATACTACCGTATAATCTGGTGAAAGTCGGATTGGAGCTAAAGCGAAACTAAGGCACAATCTCGCGGATTCGCTTTAGCAGGAGGAAGTGCACGAAACGGGAGGGAAACGTCATGGATAGGGTCGCCACGGTCCAGGATGGACTACCGATGATGAAAATTGTAGTGTATGGATCTGCTAACCTGGAGCAGCACTTTTCTTCGGGAGTGCTGCAGCGGCTTATATAAGCACTCTCCAACCGGGGTTCAGGGCCAACGCATGAAGAGCCGCTTATACTCGGGCGCAAATTAAAGATCCGGAAAAAGTTGACTTGAAATATCTGTGTTGCAACCATACATTTTGTTTGTCACTTTTTCCGGATCTTTAATTTGCGCCCGAGTATCTAGCGGCTCCAATGAGCACCACTTCCCCGTCTCCACCAAAACCACCCTCCTCGCCACCTCCAGCGCCGCTTCGGGAAGCGAACCAACCCGCCTCTTTCTCTGTGATTTCCGCCCTCCTTAGGTCAAAACCCGGGAACCAGTCCCTTAATATGCGCGTGCGAAAAAGCCGGCAGTAGCAGCCCCCTCTGCGTCCTGTACCCCTCACCCACCACTAATAGCAGCCCGTCCCTCCCGAGAATATTGCCCATCTCGTCCGTTACCAGTAGCGATGGATGATAGAGTTGTACCCACCCGTGTGCGGCGCTTCCCTCGACACCCCGGCGTTCTTGGGAACACCCGCTCGATGTTGAAGATCATGGCGGTTGGCTGTTCAGAATCGTGTGCATCTGGAGGGTGGGGTCCGTCATGGGAAGGCTGGCAAGCCGGGGGATGTGTCGCTTTAGGGAGAGGAACTTAGGCGAGAGGATGAGACGGTAAAGGAGCCTACAGGTTAAGACCAGGGAGGTTAGTAGCGGGGATTTGGTGATTGTGCTGAAGTGGGTGTGGCAGGTGAGGAGTATCGTGGATACGGCGCATCCTGCTAGGATGCTGGTTGTGGACATCGCCAGACCTGGACAGAGGGCCAAACTGGAGGGGGCAACAGTGTTCAACACAGGTGGGTGATAGATAGATTTTTCTCCTTCACTGGGCGGAGGGGTGGGTGTGAAAAAGAGTTCTAATGGATGCGATGCGATGCTGGGGGAATACCCCATCGGCTAAGTCCCGCTCACTATCTCCTAGCGCACTTTCCAACCGCAAGATGCCCCAGGTATTCGCACCATACCTGTAGTTCCTAAATTCCTAAAAACTCATAATTATAAGCACTGTAGGTCAACACCATTTTAATTCGAAGTTACTTGTTCAGCAGGTAGTCGGTTTCTAGTTGTGATAGGCGCCTTTACTTCCCGGTTGGAATACGGTAGTGATTTCAAGATATTCCTACAGTTAGCCTCATGCCTATTGTGCTAGCTCCATGAAAACTTAAAATCAGCCTAGCTCCCCCCGAATCTATATTTTCAAAAGCACCTCTAGGGGGTGATAGATTGAACGTATTTGTGGAAGATCTTAATTGCAGCTATTAAGCTATACTGGTTCGAAGTAATAACATGTCTGTATGTCCAGAGACTAGAATTCATGAGATTTGTAATATAAGTATTACCGAACAATGAACGAGAGAGATTAGAGTCTCATACAGTAGATCCTTTTTATTAGCTGTGCTTAATAAAACATCATTGGTGGAAATCTCATAATAACAAAAGCCTAAGGTGGTATGTATATTGTGAGCAGCCGAAAACTTAAATCCAGATGAAAAGTGTTGAGTTGTGCCTGCTATGGCGCAGTCTCTGGGATTTTTGTCCCCAGAGGTTAACATCAAATCTCAAATATTTCAGGGACGCAGCAATCTCGAGAGAGTGAACATCCGAGCAGGCCCTGAGCGGTATTGGGGGTTTGTTGGGTGTAGATTTGCTGTGTCTGGGGCCGATACGAAGGGATCCCTCAAATGCCCGGAGTTCGCCTTCAACCCTGGCCGCAAGTCGAGCAAAACCACCCCACCACTACCGGTGCCTGAGTAGGGACATCTAGCCCCGGAATTGAAAGACATTTGTCCAAGTTTTTTAGGACTGAAAGGCGTTGGTACCGTACAAAACTGACATCAAAACTTGCCGCTAGAAAAACTCTTTTCTTCTCACAAATTGGTGCCGGAAGACTCCCCAAAGACCACCAATACCAGACGAGTATTGGGGAAAATTAGTGAAGATGTGGTAGGCTTCGTAGGGGGGTGGTGTTAAAAAAGAAAAGCTTTTTAATGATAACAGCCATGCACCCTATCAGCGATGCCTTTATCACATTTATTTTTTTGGGCTGGCTGAGGGCACTATCCCTGCAGTTTGGTTTTGTGTATTATCTCCTGGGCCGACACGATATTGAGAATTCCGCGCCACCCCTGTCTGTGTTTGAGACATAAATGACCAGGGGGGTGTGGACAATCCCAGCCTCAGTATTTTTCAGTGACCTCGGCGCAAGTGTCGTCATGGGGCGGGTACCGTATTAGCTCTATTCTGATGTCTAAACATCTACATACGAAACTTCGGTCATTAACAAAAATTCGCTTATTAACCGCTGTCTCAAAAACGAACAGGGTTGGCACTGAATTTTCAATGTCTTGCCGGTCGGGGAGCTAGCTAGTCTCTTACGCACACTGGAAGAGGTAGACTCATAGTTGCTTCACTGGGGATAATCAATAGGGATTCAAGTGCCGGGGATAAATTTTCTCACTTTAGGAAGCTTGTCTGGGGTGGCTGTTGGTCAACTTGATCGAGGTTGTTATAGTCTACTGGCAAACATAACGCGGTTAGGATATGCGAGTGTGGTTAATTGAGTCCCCCATAGAGCGTGCATCGCGGGTGGAGGTTTTTGGCGGAATAGGCAGCAAAGTGTGGATGCAGAATCTAGGGTTTGAGATGGTGCCAAGAATCACATGCTACTGCGCACGGCCATAGATCACAGGGGTCATGGAAGCTCGCTTGCATGTCAGGGAAGATCTGCTGCACAGAGCTTAGGCCCCACTTCGTCACATCCGGGGGAATGCTGCGCCCACAATTCAGACAATGCAGGTTGAACAAGCGAGATATGGCAATCGGAAGTCCGAATTTGAGGAGGGGTGTGATACAAAAACCCAATATCTAGTGAGTTAATTTGTTTTGGGACAGATGTGCGACCACTCATATCTGGGTCATAATAGGCTCGCTATGCAAGCAAAACCTACTTGACCCCGCGTTAGATCAACTGCAGACCGGTAGTCTGTGATTTCAGAGCAGTACTCAGCGTCCGCTGGTGTAATATCACTAGTTTAGGCTCAGCTTTGTCTCCAGAATACGCTGTGAGGGTTACCTCTCTGGAGGGGTTCGATCGTTGTTCTTTGGCGAACGATGCATGCTCCAGGCTCTCTATACCCCTGCCCCCCATCCAGGATGCGTAGCTGGAGCTTTAGGTTTGTAAGCTGAGTCAGTATGCTTTTGTGAGGGTTTCAGTAGAGTGTGGGAATTCCAAGAATACGGTCTGAACGCATTCGGATGTTGTACAGGACACCACTGTACTCGTACTTGTAGCTGCAGATCGTGGAAAGGTTCTGTGCGCATTCCTTTCGTTTCGTCTCAAGTGAGGGCTGAGTTTGCGGTGTTTTCCCGTCCCGTGACGGACAAGGGAGATCCCGACGCCCTAGCGCATTTATCTTTTATTTAGTGCACGGAGGTTGACAAAAGTCGGGCGCACCTCCATTACATTTGTATTGCGACTGAACCGGATTAGGGAGTTTGAGTGATATCTGGTGAGAATTATCTGGTGTCGGCAAGAAGTCGGGCACTTTCCAAACGGAGAACTGGCTTGTGCTACCCCGCCCGAAATACCCTTGTATCCGAGTACTTATGGCATGGTTGCTACTGTTTCTTCTCTCAGAACTGTATCTCTCCCTCCTTCTATCTCTCCGGCACACTCGAAATTTTCTATAATCTGCTGCCTACAAGAGTTGATGCGGCAACTCGCGCACCTGGTGTGAAGAAGGCTTAGGAGATAAACACTTTCAAGGAGATGGAAATTACGTATGGCACTAGATGGGTTTTTTCTATGGGTCTAAATCGGCTAATGGGCATCAGATCGGAAGTGTCTAGCGCTATCCAAAGCCGAATCGGCGAGTACTACTCAGGCAATAGCAGCAGCTTCAATACAAATATTATAAATAATTATGGTGTGCAAGTACCTCCGCATGTTCCTGGTATGCAATCTTTCATGGTCAATCTTCATTTGAACATATTCCTAAGAATTTTTGTGTAGCAACCTTTGAAGAGCTGATGAGGCGCAGCGGGTGGGGGGTGCCACCGCCGGAGATTGACCTAGAACACCTCCGCGACAAGTATAACCTGCCTCAGGACGACACTGGAAAATGGATTTTCCAAGATGATGGGTATAGGGCGTGGCGGGAGAGTAGGGAATCCAAGCTTCTTTGGCTTTGCGGTGGTCCTGGAACGGGGAAGACTATGTTGGCCAAGCGCGTTGCCGCCGAATTTCTCAATGAACTCAGCGACCATCCTAACGGGGTTAAATTAGTCTTCCACTTCGTCTCGCCCGAACTCCTCACCCACCAAAAATCGGCTGATGTGGTCGGGTTATCACAACGCACGCTTGCCAAAGTAGCCAGCGACCTACTATACGGCATTCTCCAGCAGGATAGCAAGCTTTTTGATGGCTGCAGGGCCGAACTTGAGAAGCAAGGAAATCGATTTTTCACCAACCCATGCTCTCTATGGAATGTTCTAAGAAAGGCGATCCAGGATTGCCGGAGAGGCCCGGTATACATTCTCATAGATGGTGTAGATGGTCTTGAGGGGAAGTCACACAGGGAATTGATGGAAAGAATTATGGGGCTCATGGAGATCCGCACAATCAAAATATTCTTCTCCAGCCGAAATGTACCCCACATCGCGAATAACCTCCCCAGTGGCCCTCTCAGATACACCAAGATCAACCTTGACACCAACAGTTTTGTTAAAGAGGATGTGGAGGCTTTTATTAGAGGTCGAGTGAATGCGTGGGGTTGGGATGCCCATCTGAGGAAGAGAGCAATGAAAGCCCTCCTGGCTAAGTCGGAAGGCACCTTCCTCTGGGTGTCGTTAGCGATTGAAAAGCTAACACGCCTCAGCTCGGGCCCTGATTTTAAAAAGATTCTAGATGAACTCCCGTTAGAGCTTGAGGAACTATACCGAGAAATGTTAGACGCTCTCGGTTCGCGGAAACAATTGAGAGTTCTGAGCATGATCCACAGCGTGGCACTTGCTTTGCGCCCACTTACATTTAGCGAATTGAGCTATATCTTGGTATGGATAGAGGAAAAAGCAAAAGCCAAACAGCCCCCTTCTCGGCGGACTAGCGGCAAAATTCGGCTGAGAACAGAGGCTGAAATCAAGAAATATGTCCAGTCCTCTCTAGGATTTCTCCGCGCTACCGCCACAACTGTATCCATCCACCATACCGCAAGAGAATACCTTTTCTCCGAAACCGGCAATGTCGGTCTCCCGGTGCTCTCCAAAAGCGACGCAGACCTCACAATTTCTTGGGGGTGCTTCCGATACCTTCACCGTGCATTCGCAGACCCAGAGAAATTCCAAAAAGGAAATGACAGTGGACCTCACGATGGATCCCTGGACTCAAGTTCAAGGCGAGATCACCGGGAAGAGGGGCTAGGAGAGGCTCCATGGGAAGTGGCGCAGAAGGACCCACGAGAAGCCGCGGTCGTGCGGCCATGCCTCAGATATGCAGCAGAATCCTGGTTCATTCATGCCCGCAGGAGCCTCGAGCTTTCAAAGGACAATCGGAACTGGCTGCAGCATCAGTTCTTCGAAACCAGTGACGTCATACGAAAACCTTGGATTGAGCTGTGTGGAGATCCGAAAATGGAGATTTTAGCGGGGAAGCAGACTCAATTGCACATCGCAGTCTGTCTAGGGCTCACGCCCCTTGTAGAGCAAGCCCTTTCACATTTCACAGAGGGGACGAACAGCAATCAGTCACCATTACACCTAGCGGCCAAGCTCATGTCCGGAACATATAAGATCCTGATCGACAAGAGCGAGCCATCCTTCCTCACAGCACCGGATCAAGATGGCAACACACCACTCCACGAAGCGGCCAGTTCCGGCCATTTGCCCATGCTAAAGGGTCTGGTGGAGAAACTCGCAAGATACAGGACATACAGTAATGAAATCAACAAGAAAAACAGTCTCGGCAACACCCCGCTTCACCTCGCTTTCCAATTTGATCACCCAAGCATAGTCAAGCTTCTTGTCAGGCAAGGCGCGAATCCAGCCATTAAGAACAATGCCCAGTTAACAGCATTGGAGTTAGGGGAAAGGTTGGGGAGAGGAGATAGTTTGCGTATTTTGACACGCTCCAGGAAGGAAACCAAAGGGAAGGCAAAGCGGAAGAGGGCCGGGAAGAGGACCGGGAAGAGGACCAGGGAGAGGACCGGGGAGAGGACCGGGGAGAGGACCGGGGAGAGGACTAGGGGGGGGACTAAGAAGACCGGGAAGAAGACTAGGAAGGCGGATAAGGGTAGGATTACGAAGAAGCCTGAAAGGGGTCTGTGGACGAGGTTTTCGAGGTGGCTGTGCGGGGGTTGAGGGGGATGTCGTAAACTGCTTTATTTCATTATATTATTATTTTTCAGTCTTTAGCGAAACGCCTTTCTGATCACATTACACCCTGCGTTAATATCCTGTATAGTTTACCCGAGCGCAGAGATGGTGGGGTAGTCTATCGTAGCTTTACCATTGGTTACTTGATATCAGAAAGTGCCGAGTGACCGTCCATGATCCCGAACATTCCTTTCATCCATCCCCCGTCCCTTGATATCAAACAACATTCACGAAATAAGCGAAATATTCACCCCCAAAATACCTCCCTAACCGAAGCGAGTAACCTTCTGAGGGTTTGCCGAGAGCCCCACCTTGACAACCACCTCCCTATTCCCGTCCTGCTCAAACGTAACCTGTCAATCGCGGTCGCAAAAAGACACTTGAACTCCACCTTGGCAAACACATTCCAAATACACCCCCTAAGCCCACCCGGGAAATATGAGAAACCCATAATTCCCCCCGACAGCGAGCGCCCCTCCCCTCCCCCAGCCCACTGCTCGTGCCTGAGCCCCTCCGCGTTGGCGCCTTATAGTGCCACGCTCTTGTCCACCGCGAACGGGTAGGGAAGATCCTATTTATTCAGGTTAGGCTGGGGATCTGGTCGCATATTATGGTCGTCCGTAGGCTGGGAGGGAATGTAGTGTGGATCTTGGCACGGGTGTGGGATTGAATGTGTCCGTTTTCTGGCTGGGATAAAGACCAGACCGCGCCACCTATATCACTGATGCAGTGATGGCTTCGTGCTCTGTGGCTAGGAAGGTCACTATTCGGTCGCCCATACCAGACCCCCCCCCGAGCCCGTGCAGGTGTTCTCCCCTTCAATTTAGCACTACAAATAGGATGTCTTTAGATTCAAAGTTTTCGATGGAGGTAACTAGGGCAGTTTTTTTTGGCGTCAATGGTTTGCGCGGTCGCACTTCCGATAGTCGGTGCTATGTGTGCGATGCGGCGGATTGACTTTACCCGGAGGGGAGGAACTGCAAAAAGGGAGAGCGAAATATCACAGATAGGATAGGATTGCCACGACCCGGGATATGCTACTCATGTTGAAAATTGCATTGGTCGGATAACGGGCTCGGGCAAAACGCACAGTACCTGAACATTCGAGGGCCAATTAGTAAGGGCGCTCAGATACGGATAGATGATTACCCATATATTTTGCTAATCCCAGGGTTCGGATACCACTTGGCTGTTACTTGAATTCGTCTACTGACTCGAGGCCAGGCTTTTTCCCTTGGAATTACTACTCCCGCTTGGAGAAGCACCCTGCAGGGCAGAAATTTCAGAGCCGAAGCCGGAAGAGCTGGCTATATCTAGTGTCACCGGTGGACACTACCTCCCCATCCCCACCCCCCACCCCCCTCCTCCACGTCACCGCTGGCGCCGCTCTGGGAAGCGTGCGCCGCCTCTGCCGCTTTCTCGGGCATTTCCTCTCCCAGATCAAAACCCGGGCACCAACCCTTTAATTTGCTCATGCGAAAAAGTCAACCCTCCGCACCTTGTGTCCAGCACCCTCCGCGAACAGCAGCCCCTTCTTTCCAGGAACGTTGCCGATGTCATTTGTCACTAGCGGCGATTTGATGAAGTTGTAGTCCCTCGTATGTAGCGCTCGATCCAGCACCTCCGGCATACTGAGGAGCATCAGCGGGATGTTAAAAGTCCCCGGGCGCCGCAGCTATCCTCTTGTCGGAATCATGCGCACTCATTGACTTGCGGGACTCTAGACAGCATTTTTTAGACTGGCGCAACTACTAGTGAAGAAACCAGTATTGGTAGGCCCCAGGAAGTGTTAAGTTAGGGGGGGAGCTTAAGCCATAGGATGGGGTAGTAGAGGAACATATAAATCAAGGCTAGGGAGGTGAGTAGCATGAATATAGTGATTGTTAGATTGGGTGTGGTGTGAGAGGAGTATTCTGGATGCGGCGCATCCTGCTAGGAGGGCGGCTGCGGACACTGTTAGGTCCGGAGCGAGGGCCGAACTGGAGAGAGCACCGGTGTGGGCTATGGTACACTTTATCGGGTAGTTTTAGCTGTCGTACGGTGGTTTCCGGCAGACTGCGGACCCCACACTAGTAGATAGCTTGGTATAGAATTTCTATACAAAGCCATCCTTCATGATTTCTTAGTTACACAACGGACAACCCAGCCTAGGTAACATGCAATTGAATAAAGTTATTGAACCAATAGACACGTTTCCTTTCTATTCCAATTTGGCCCATCCTTCTCTCTTTTATCCCTTCCTTGTCTATCTAGTTAGGAAATATATCATCAAATCAACTCTCCCGCTATTTATCCTCCAGTTTGGCAGAAGGGTCACAATTACACACCCTGATACGGCTCGGTCGACACACCATCCCCAATAGGGGAAGCTGGGAAGACCCCCGACACCGGTATTTGCATATTTGCAGTGCTGGTAACCGGAATCAAGGCAAAGGGTCCTGGAAGAGATCCCTCAATAGAGAGTTTGCGCAGAAAGACCTAGGCGGGAGTTAACGGGAAAAAAACCTAGGTCTTGCGATGAGTCTGCGCAAGAAGTATAGGTAGCTTGGCAGCTAGCTGACTGTGTGCTATCGTCATCGCATGTGAGATTATAGGCAGTACGATCGTACAGTGCCTCTCACTATATACCTCCCAGCGCACTTTCCAACTGTAAGATGCCCCATCTACCAATTTGAGCCAACCAAACCCCTCAAATGCCGGCCATTCGCGCCATACCCACAATTCTGAAAAATGCATATTATAGTTCCAGGCACAACAAGGAAACACTGTTTCCTTCAAAGTTGCTTATTCACCAGTTAATTATTTTCTAAGTTAGTAGTGATGTGAAGCTTCACTTCCTGATTGGATGGTTGATTTTAAGATATTACTACAGTTAGCCTCACGCCTATTTGTGTAAGCTCCATGGAAATCAGTCTGGTTCTTCCCCGAATCTACAGTATATTTTCAAAATACGCTTTGTAAATCTTTTGGGAGGGGTAAATTGTGTTGGACGGATATGCTTGGCCTTTATTGCGGGAGTGTGACGGACCGCTCTAGAGATGTGCAGATGGTTCGGATACGGCAGAATGTTGAAAAATAGATTAGGCCGATATCTATTTCCTTTGTTATGACAGGAGTGTGCGAAGGAATGAGGGCATGTGGGGAAAGACAGATATTAGGACTTAGTATTTGTGTTTTATTAATATGCCTCTTTTTACCGTTAGTTTTGTTTTAGTGATAGCGAACGAGGGAGCAAGCTAATGAATGAAGTGCGAAGTGTAGAAGTTACATTTCATATCTTTCCTACAAAGTGCCTAAGTCCCACGTTAATTTCTCTTAGTCTATTGTCTACTTCCCTGCGACCCTATAGCCCCTCTCGTCGACAAATTGAACATGCAGTATTTACAGAAGATCTTAAGCGTGGTGCTTCAGCTATCCGAGCTTGAATCCAAGGCTTTTTTGAATGTTTAGAGATTGGGGTCCATGAGATTCGAAGTCTAATCATTGAGTAACCCAACAATAAACGAAGGAGATTGGAGTCCATAGAGCTTTTTTCAGTTTGCTTAATGAACATACCATGGGTGGAAATTTTGCAGCGGCGGAAACCTAGGGAAGCATGGGCTGTGTGAGACCGAAAACTTAAATACTGGTGAGAGGTGTCGTGTTGTGCTTGCTATGATGCATTCTCTCCAATTTTTACCACTGTTGGGTATCTTGGGTCGGTCAGGGTATGGATTTGTCATGTCTGGAACCAGTATTCATACGAAGGGATTCCTCAATGCCAAGAGTTTGCATTCAAAACTACTAGTACGTCGGGCACCCCACTGCCGGTGCCTGTGTAGTAAGATTCAGTCACTGGATTGGAAAAAAAAAAACCGTACAAGTTTATTGGGACTGAAGGGCTTTGGTGTGTATACAAAACTTACACAAAACTTGCTACTAGGAAAATTCTTGTTCAAATCGGAGCGGGGCCACTCTTGAAAACATCGTTGCTAGGCGGGTATTGGGGAGAATCGGTGAAGGCATGTGATAAACTTCGGAGGGGGTGGTGCTAACAAAGCAAATTGGGTTTTAATGATAACGGTGGGGCTTTCTATCAGCGATATCTCCACTAGATCTCAAATCTGTTTTTTTTGTGGGGGGGGGGGGGTGGGAACAACCAAGAATTTGGTCGCACACAGTTGGCTCTGTGGGCTACCGGAAGAGGTACAGGGTCATAGTTGGTTCACTGGGGGTCATTAGCATGCATTCAAGTACCGGAAATAAAATTTCTCACTTTTAAAAATTTCCCTGGGGTGACTGTTAGTCGGCTTAATTGAGGCTGTTGTGAGATTTTCTTACCAGCATAACGTGACTATGATATTCGAGTGTAGTTGATTCAGACTCCCATGCAGCATCCATCGCCCGTAGAATATTTTGGCGAAATAGGTAGAAGGGAGTGTCTGCAGAATCTAAGAGCCGTCTCCTGGTCACTTACCTTTCACTTAGAAAAGTGCCGATGTTTGGGTTGGTGCTAAGCATCACATGCTACTGCGCATGGCCATGTAAAAACAGGGTCATGGAAGCTCACTCGCAGACTTCCTCCCTTCTCCCAAGGGTGCCCGGACAGATGCTGATTGGGGGGTTTTGTGTGGGTAAACGAGCAGTGTCTAGCGCGATATCCACGGTTCATCCAAGTAAACCACTTGAAGGTTTCCTATTCAGGTTTAGCGGTCCGGGTGAGAGGGGTGTCCGGGTGGCCTGGGATGCCGTGCATGTGGGGGGAGGGAGATCTGCAAGACAGGGATTAAGCCCCACTTCGTCATACCCGAAAAAACGCCTCATCCGTGATCCTTACCTTGCAGGCTAAAGAAGCGAGAGATGGCATCGGGACCCCGAATTTGAGGAGGAGTGTGATACAAAAACCCAACATCTAGTGAATTAATTTGATTTAAAACAGATGTACGAGCACATATACCGGCATCATACGAACTCGGAAAATCTTACATGGGTGGTTTTTGCGGTAAATTAACTGCACGGTCTGAGATTTCAGAGAGTAGTACTCAATGTACCCTGGCGTAATTTCTCCAGTTCACCCTCACCTCGGACTACAGAACACTTGAGAGCTGATTCTCTAACGGGGGTTCAATTGTTGCAATCTCCTGCTTCTTTTGGCAAATGGTGCATGACCGAGGGTCCTTGGATCCTTGCTTGTATCCTAGGTACGTAGCGGGAGTCCCGGATTTTAAAGCTACCGATTGTGCTTTTCCCACCAAATTTGCCGTATAGTGTGAAGCTCGTAGAGAATATAAATGGTCTCTGAGGTTGTACAGAAAACCAGTGTAGCTGAATCTCTTGGGAAGGTGGTATGCATATTCCTTTTGTTTCGTCTCAGCTGAGGGGTGAGTTTGCGGTGTTTTCCGTCCTGTAGCGGACAAGGGGGATTCTGACGCCCAAGCATATTTATCTTCTATTTAGTACTTATGGCATGGTAAGTTCTGTTTCTTCTCCCGGAAGTGTATCACACCCCCCATCCCTCTTCGATACTCGAATATTTCCGTTGTCTACTTCGTGGACGAGTCGAGGTGGGAACTCGCATACCCAATTCTAGAGGACCTTAGAAGACGTCTCGGTTGGTGAACGCTTTTGGGGAGATGGGCGTAACGTATAGCACTGCATGGTTTTTTCACATATGGGTATAGATCGGCTAATGGAGATCAGTTCGGAAGCAAGCAAAAGTCAAACCCCAATTGGCGGGAACTTCTCACACAATGTCAACAGTTTCAATACAACAACTATCATAAATAATCATGGTATACGAGTACCTAAATATGTCCCGGGTATACAGCTTCCCATCGCCAATCTTCGTTTGGAACAGATGGCTAAAAATTTGTGTAGAGTCCTTTAAAGAGCTGATCACGAGCAATGGTTGGGGGGTATCACCACCAGAAATTGACCCAGACCACCTCTGCGACGAGTACAAACAACCAGAGGCTGACACCGGAAAATGGATTTTCGAAAGAGCTGAATATAAGGAGTGGCGGGAGAGTAGTGAATCCAGGATTCTCTGGCTTTGCGGTGGCCCAGGAACAGGAAAGACTATGTTAACCAAGAGGATTGCCGCCGAACTTCACAGAGGACCCAATCGTCATCTAGGAAGAGTCAAATTGGTTTTCCACTTTGTCTCGCCCGAGCTTCCTACCGAGGAGATATCTGCTGATAATCCTCAGGCACGACAACCCAGACTTGCTAAGGTAGCCAGTGACTTACTGTATGGCATTCTGCAGCAGGACGGGAGCCTTTTCGACGGCTGCAAGGCTGAACTCGAAACGCAAGGGGATCGATTTTTCACCAACCCAAGTTCTTTATGGAAGGTTCTAAGAAAAGCGATCGAGGACTGCCATACAAATCCCATATTCATTCTAATCGACGGCATAGATGGGCTCAAGCCGACCTTATGTAAGGACTTGATCACAAGGATCGTGGGACTTGCGGACATCCCCGGGGTCAAAATATTCCTCTCCAGTCGTGCTGTACCCGAAGTTTCGAATAATATTTCTCGACATATGGAAATCAACCTCGATGGGAACGATTCTGTAAAAGGGGACGTGGAAACCTTTATCAATTACAGAGTAAATGCATTGAGGGAGTGGGATGACGGTCTGAAGGAGAGAGTAAGGGAAACTCTTTTGGCGAAGGCAGAAGGGATTTTCCTTTGGGCGTCGCTGGCGATCGAAAATCTAGCCTGCTACTGTTCAGGCCCCGATTTTGACACCTTCCTAGAGGAATCTCCGCCAGAGCTAGAGGGAGTATACCAGAAAATGCTGCGCCGCATCAAAGAGAGAAGAGGATGGAAAAAGGTTCTGGACATGATCCGGTGTGTGGCGCTTGCCGTGCGCCCACTCACGTTTGACGAATTGGGTCACTTCCTCGTGTACATTGAGGGAAAAGCGAACAGCAAACACCGGTCCTCTCGAGGAGGAACAAGTACCCAAAGTCGACCAAAAGGGGATGATATCGAGAAATCCATCCAGTCCTGCCAGGGATTCCTCCGGAGTGTCGCCGGGACTGTATCCATTGTCCATCATACAGCAATCGAATACCTCTTTGACGAAGAGCGTGACGACGGCCTCCCAGAATGTTCAAAACGTGGGCTAGATTTCATAATTTCCTGGGAGTGCTTCCAATATCTTCACGCGGCCTTTGACGATCGAGGGGAAGCCCAAAATAGAGGTGTTGGGGGGCATAGCGATAAACCCAGAGACTCAAATTCAAAGCGAGAGCACCAGGAAGAGGAGTCGAGAGAGACTGGGCGGGAACTTGCGCGGAAATGTGCACAAGAAGCTGCCGCTAAACAGAAATATCTCCGATATGCAGCAGAATCGTGGTTCATTCATGCCCGTCGGAGCATCGAGATTTCAAAGCCTGAGGACAAATTCTGTGATGAGGAAACTCATAACTGGTTGAAGTATCGGTTCTTCGATACCGGCGACATAATAAGAAAGCCCTGGATTGAGCTCTGCGGAGATCCTAGAATGGAGGTTTTGGAGGGTGAGCAGACACCACTCCACATCGCGGTATGTCTGGGACTCATACCCCTGGTTGAACTGGCCCTCTTGCGTTTTAAAGAGGGAACAAACAGCACGCAGTCACCATTGCACTTAGCAGCCAAGTTCATGTCTGGGGCATACAACATCCTGATTGCCAAAGGCGGACAATGGCTCCTCACAGATCCGGATAAAGATGGCAACACGCCACTCCACCAAGCTACTATCTTCGGCCACTCACCAATGCTCAAGGGCCTTGTGGAAAAGTTCACAGGGGATACTGCATATAGTAAGGCAATTAACATGGAGAACAATTGTGGCAACACCCCGCTTCACCTTGCTGTTCAATTCGATTACCCAGATATGGTCGAGTTTCTTGCTGAAAATGGTGCGGATATAACCATTCCAAACAAAGTCGGGTTGACAGCCACAGCATTGGGGAAGAGTCTTGGGAGAGGAGATAGTCTGAATATTCTGGAAAGGCTTGAGGAGATTCCTGCGGAGAAGCCTGTGGAGGAGCCCGGGAAGGAGCTCCTGAAGAGGCATGTGAAGGAGGATGCGAGGGAGCCTGCGGAGGAGCTTGTAGTGCCGGAGGATGAGGGTATGACGCATGCGGGGGAGCCTAGGACGTCAGAAGAGGTGCTTGTGGTGCCTGGGGAAGGGATTGTGGTCAAGCGCAGGACGAGTCTGTGGAAGGCTCTGGGGACGGGACCGGTTGGGCTGTGGAGGAGGCTGTGCGGATGTTGCTGGGGAGACCCTATATAAACCCCCAGCAGAGCCCGGGAGGTCCGGGAGAAGCCGTAGAAGGAATCAGAGGAGCGCCAGACCACATCGGCACCAGATAACGCGAAGCCAAGAACATTGTTGGCCAGTGACCTGCAGTTTTTTTGCATTTGAGTTGTCCTTTTCTTCACCATCCCGTTTTTTTTAACAATCCATACGCAATTTATCAGGAGGTAGGAAGAAGCTACTTTGCCCCAGTTGTGCAGTGGGGACGCGAGAACCTTTCCCTAGTCCACAATCTATCTTTACACCTTTTTAACTAACACTGCCATCCCAACCGCGTGTCCTGCGTTGGTCGTATTCATTATGCATTATGTATTGCGGTTCCGGGAAGGATTTTCAATTGATTGGGTTATTCCAAGTGGCGAATTCTTCGACTCTCAGAGGTGGCTTTCGCAGGCCATTACTTCGCTGTGTTTTGAAGAGTTGTGTTTGCCTGTTTTTTTTCTTGTTCAGTTGGATGTGAGGAGTTGGGCTTGGTATATTGGCCCATCGTGAGTTTATCGGATAGCTAAGTTGGGTTGACCATTAACCGTGCGAAGGTACTTCGGGGTTGAGGCGTGACTCACTTTCATTGGCTCGTTCGTTGTTTTAAGATTGGCAGCGTATATGTTTCTTTCTTGAACAAGTTTTACCGGTTCTATGAGTTTTTTTGGCAGTTTTGACTCTTTATTTTATTTCCTCAGTCCTTAGCGTTGTGTTGCACCGCCGGGATAGAATTCCTCTCAGTTTATGCGAGTGTAGTGACGCGAGGTAGTCTACAGTATGATAGCTTTACTACCCGTCATTTGATTGGGCAGAGAGGGTCGAGTGACCCCACATGATTCCATGTATTCCATCCATCCTTCGATCCATTCACCATCCCCCAATAAATAATAATATCTACGGAATAAACGAAAAGTTCACCCCCAAACCACCCCTAATTGAAACTGGTATGCCCCCCTAGGTTTCGAGGTGACCCCACATTAACTACCTCCCCCCTTCCCGTCCTGCCCAAACTGGAACCTGTCAATCACGGCCGCAAACAGACACTAAAGCCACATTCCCAATACACCCCCTAGGCCCAGCCGGGGATGCGATAAACCCATAATCACTCTCAACTGTGTGTACGATACGTGGAGATACGGCTACCCACTTAGGTCATGTCTTTGGGTTAGACTAGGGTCTGCCTACGTCTGGGACTGGGTCAATCATTGTCTGTGCGGGAGTGGGTTGGGCATGTGTGTTCCTCCTTAGATAGTCTTCTCTGCTGTACGACTAGACATCAACAAACATCTCACCTCACATACCATACATAACATCGATAGCGGCCGCCCCATCCTCTCCGCCTGCCCACCGCTCAGCCCTGAACTCCTCAGCGTCGGCACCCCACAGAGCCATGCTTCAGTTTATGGCGAAAGAGGAGAGCAGAATGGACGCGCCCTTCGGCACAAACACCCCATTCGGACTCATCCTGGGCCGCCACGCGCAGCGTCGCACCAACAGGAGGACACAGACGGAGCACCTCAGACATGATATGGGGGAGATATTCCAGGCCGGAGATCCGGTCGTATGCGATTGTCGCCGGCAAACCAGAGGGAATGTGGTGTAGATCTCGACGCGGGGACGGGATTGAATGTGTCTGTTCTCTGCTGGGATAAGAAGTGTATGCGGGCTCCCCACCCAAGCCTATGTAGATACCCGATTTTAGAATAGTGGAGAGGGGGTCGTTGGGCTGGGAGTCTTCTGGGGGGTAGATGAGGTGGATTTTTTAACGGCGATGATTTACGCGTTCACACGTCTTATAATCGACGCTAGGTACGCGATGTGGCGGGCTTGCTTTAGCGGAAGGAGCTGCGCGAAATGAGGGAAAGTTATGGATAGGGTCGCCACGGTCTAAGATGGACCACCGGCGCTGAAAATTGTAGTGTATGGGTCTGCTAACCTGGAGCCGCACTTTTCTTCGGTAATGCTGCAGTGGCTTATATAAGCACCCCCAACCGGAGTTCAGAGCCAAAGCATGGACGAGCAGAGCCGCTTATATCCAGCGGCTCCAATGAGCTCCACTTCCCCATCTCCACCACCACCCCCAGCGCCGCTTCGGGAAGCGCGCATCACCCCCGCGATTTTCTCTGTGATTTTTAGGTTAAACCCCGGGACCCGGCCCCTTAATACGCGCGTGCGAGAAAACCGGCAGCAGCAGCAGCTTCCTCTACATCCTGTGCCCCTCACCCTCCACGAACAGCAGCCCTTTCCTCCCGAGAATATTGCTCACCTCGTTCGTTACCGGCGGGGGCGGATGACGAAGCAGTAGCCCCCCGTGTACAGCACTTCCCTCAGCACCTCGGGCGTTGTTGGAACACCCGCTCGATGTTGAAGACCGTGGTGGTTGGCTGTTCAGGATCATCCGCGTCTAGATGGCAAAATTGCCCGTGGGGAAGCTGGTAAACCGGGGGGCGTGTCGCGTTGGGGAGAGGAGCTTAGGCTAGAGGATGAGGCAGTAAAGGAGCTTACGGGTTAAGGCTAGGGAGGTGGGTGGCAGGAACTCGGTGATTGTGCTAAAGTGGGTGTGGCAGGAGAGGAGTATCGTGGATACGGCGCATCCTGCTATGATGTTGTTTGTGGACATTGTTAGATCTGGGTAGAAGGCCAATCTGGAGGGAGCAACGGTGCTCAACGCAGGTGGATGATAGATGGATTTTTCTCCTTCAGCGGGCGGGGGGGGGGGGGGGGGGGGGGGGGGAAAAAAATTTTAAAGGACAAAA
>Ga0307517_10003544_pt1 | contig 24245 bp, 16 predicted proteins | sample 23_EM_MG_FD_194515 | JGI IMG/M metagenome (GOLD analysis project Ga0307517, IMG submission 194515) | Populus trichocarpa ectomycorrhiza microbial communities from riparian zone in the Pacific Northwest, United States - 23_EM | ecosystem: Host-associated > Plants > Roots > Unclassified | place... | reverse complement strand
ACGTTTCTCATAAATTGGGGTTCGCAGCTCGGTGTATTGTGTTTGGCAAGAACGTAATGAAAGAATCTTTACAGGTATGTCTAGAAATTCAAATTTGGTCTTTGATGAAATCGAAGGGATCATTTGTGACAAGCTCGATCTAAAGAGAAACGTTCCACCAATAGATGAAAATATTAAGATCCAAAGAGCTTGGAAGGTGAATAACATAGAATCTTAAACTAATGTTTGGTTGATTTTATTATTGTCTCTAGCTAGTCTAGCCAGGTTTTGGTTTTCTGTTTTGTGGTCTTCTTGTGGCCATTTGTTGTTTGTAAGCTTTTTGTTTACATTGTAAAGCTGGAGTATGCCCCTTAAAATCTTTGTACCTTCTTTTCTTTTTATACATATGTCAACTTACCTAAAAAAAATAAGTAATTAAATCCATTAGAATTATGGATAAACCGTGTTGGTACTTAATATGATAGATGAAATGAAATTAGTTGGAAGTAAGAATATGGAATTTATGCTAGTTAAATGACTGACCATTTATAGTGGTGGAAGAGTAATTGATTTATCAATTTTTGAGAAAATTCAAGAAGGTGATCTTGTTATTTAAATTATATTATGATTGTTACGAAATTTTGATATGAGAGGGGAATATAAATATATTGTACTTTATGAAATAATAAGAAATTTCATGTTAAATGTAGATAGTAAAGGAAATTGTATAAGTTTAGTGTTTAAGTGACATTATTATGTTGGAATTGAGTCAAATGGTAATAGAAATATAATTAAATGGATAGTAATCAGTGTGCATAAATTGTGTTGAGACTTGTATGCTTAATAATATGAAGAAATTATGAAAGATTGGGCAAATTGTATAATTTTGATGTTTAAATGGATGTTCTATTTGGAAGGATGATAAGAATTTTTTTTAGCTCAATAAATTTCAAGCAAGTTTAAGGCTTCATTTTGGATATTTGGGTTCACAAATTGCAAATAGAGAGAAGAGAGAGAAGGTTTTGAAAGGAAGACTAGAAAGAGACGGAGCTGTCGGAGCCATAACTCCTCTAGCCACATTTAGCTTTCACTCATATTCCACAGTTAGCCACAACATGTCATGAGATCCCATGTAAAATTTCAGCTAGATCCAACGATCGGATTGCGAATTATGATTGTTACCGTGAAACTAGATAGTTACGCATTTTACGTCATAATCCAAATTTGATTGCTTTTCATTGCCCTGATCGTATCATTCCCTCTCTCTTCAAGATGAATTGTCCTTGAATCATTAATAGGGGTAAGGGACAAAGTTTTAGCCTCTTTTTGAAGCATTTGGAGTTCTTTTCTTGCCAACAATCATCGCCAACAACTTTGGATGAAGGTAGCATCCCTTCTTTTCCGTCTATCATCATTACAACGTTTTTGCTCCTCTTTCTGAAGCTTGGTGGGCATCGACTAATGTCGTTAACACATCAAGTTCTTGCTGCATCTCCCCTAGAATATGGGATAGACTCTTGGTTTCTTTTTTGAGAATGCTAATCTCTTTATTTATCTCCCTTTAATATCACCTCTCCTTTTGAATCCTCCTCTTCTTTGGCCACAATATCTCATCAGAATACATGAAATCCTGATTGTAATACTCCCTTTGCATTTTTTTTATATTCGAACCTAAAACAAAAGCTAATAATGACAGCAAAGAAAGTAAGAAGACATTGAGGACTTACAAATTACATGGACTTTCCATTGACGAACATAACAAACCCTTTTAGACCCAAAAAAAGGACCCTAAACCAAACAACTTTCGAATGGTTTTAAATTTGATATTTAGAGCAAATTCACGCCAAAGAACCAAAATTTCAAGTTTCATTTAATTCTAAATTGATTTGATATATGGACGCGAAACTAAAGCGAATCAGCCCCTTTAAAACCTGAATTTGGAACCTAAACCAAACGATGTCTAAATGAGTTGAAAATTGATATATTATGTGATTTCACCCTAAATAAACAAAATATCAATTTTGACACAATTACAATACGGTATGATAAGTGGACACAAAATAGAAGCGAAACAAACCCCTACGTCCTAATAATGTTTTCTGATTTTTTTTTATTCTGAAAAGAAATTCTGGAAAGAAAGAATAATAAGACACCCTTTTTTTTAATCCCAAAAGACTCAATTCAATGCAACTAATTAAGAATAACGTAGGAAGAAGACAATATGACCGAAACTAATTTGAAACATGATCAGACTCGAAACAAAAACAACATAAAGAAAAATTGACGCGCAAGGTAAAAACCAAAATATAAGAAATAAAAGGATATAACCTGATTAATGGAGGCAAGCTATGATACCAAATGATGCGAACCTCTTGAACACGCTATCAAGCAACCCACACGCAAAGACACCAAATTTCTGGAAAGCCAAGTAAATCAGGTTTGATAGGAGTGTGACACAAAGATAACTTGTACCTAGCCTACCAGCACTATTGGAAACGAAAACCCCCACCCAACGAATATTGATTCACGAATGAGAAGTATAAAGATGAAGCCATAAAGGCAGTTGTTCTTTGATAAGTTGTTTTTCAGTTTTTTAGAGAACCAAGAAAGGGAGATTATCCTACCAACACACAACAAGTGCGGCAAATAAGAAGTTTTATTAATCTGAATTGTCTAACTTACATGTCTGGTTATACCTTTATTTATACTGACTCTAGACTTAAACAAACCCTAATGGACCTCTTATGTGGACTTATATGATGCCCACTTACAATTAAACCCAAATAATATAAATAAACCCTAAATTAAGAAGAAAATAATAACAACAATAATAATTCCAAATTTAATATCCTAAATATGATAGGATCAAATTTGTTGCCCTTTAGAAGTCTCATATAAGTTAGGAGATTAAAATCTAAAGCTGCCTTCTCTTTAGTTTCCTTGTTTGCAAAGTATTCTTAGCTGACTTGGAAACATATTTAATGATAGATTCCTACTATAATAAGGATATAATAATTGTTTTCATACACCATAAGGATTCCACATTAATATGGAGTCCATACCATGGAAACTATATTGTTGCCCATTAAATATCCTTGCAAGACTAAAAAATTCTCAAAATCAGCTGTCACATCCTTGTAGGAAAAGAATCATAGCAAAATAGCAAGTTCACAAGTCAAAAGGAAGTATATAACAAAATACGTACAACCTCTATTGACCAGTATTGCGATGCCTTCCTGAACTCCGATTGACCTGAAATTTTAACCTAAGGTAGGACACATGTCAAGAGACGCAATGTAAACTTTCAGCCCGATCCAACGGTCAGATTGAAAATTATGAATGTTTCTGTGAAACTGGACAGTTGCATATTTTACATCAGAATCCAAATCTGATTGTTTTTTTGTTGCCCGTATCGTATCACCAAGTTAAAGTGTTTGCATCGCCTACACACTAGTCACATCTCTAGTTGTGTAGTTGATACGGTTCAGCCTTGTGATACGACCCAAGAAAGGTCATATTAAGATTTCGGCGTAAACTTTTCTATCGTCCAGTTGTACGCTATTGAGCATAACTTCAAATCTAACTGTTGGATCAAGCTGGAACTTTATCAGAAGATTACAAAGGTATTTGTCTATGTTGGGGTAAATTTTCAAGTAAATCGGAGTTCAGAAAGGACTTGCAATATAGGTCAGAACAGACTGCATGAATTTTGTTATTTACTCCCTTTTGACCTGTGAACTTCCTATTTGGCAAGAATCCTTTTTCTAAAAGAATGTGACAACTTCTTTTAGGAATTTTCTAGTTCCACAAGAATCTTTAATGAGCTGAAACATAATTTCCAAGAGGCAATGATTTATTAATGTTCTAGAATCCTTTTCTTATGGTTTTTGAGTCAGTTTTGTATATGGATCAGTTCAGCCCATAAGGGTAAATCCATTAGGGTTAATTTTTCAAGAACTATTTAAACTCCTGTAACCAAAAATTCAATAGCCATTGATGAATATTACTTGTGAATTTTTTAGTTTTAACGTGTGAGAGTGATTCTTACATTCTTGAACGAGCTGAATCTGACTTATCGAAGCTTAACTGGCTTTGTGACGTCATTCTACTTCATTCTAATAGTGTTGGTACCTTAGGGCAAGTTTTCATTGTGTCACATTCCTATCAGACCTATTTCAGCTTTCTGGAATTAGATCTCAATCAGATCTTAATCAGTTTCCATGTGAAGGATGATTCAATTTTGCCGCAGAAACACAACTCTTAATGAACCATAAGCTAACCACCTCAGAATCAATTGAAATTTCATATCCTATCTATTGGGGGTGAGATCGCAACGTAAAATTTGGGCTTATTTTAAGATCATGTGGTCATACAACCCACAATCAAGATTGAGATCTAATTCTAGAAAGCTGAAATAGGTCTGATAGGAGTGTGACACAATAGAAACTTGCCTCAAGGTACTAACACTATTGAAATAAAATAGAATGATGTCACGAAGCCAGTTAATCTTCAATAAGTCCAATTCAATTCGTTCAAGAACTGAAAAATACAAGAATTACTCTCACACGTTAAAACTAAAAAATTCAAAAGTAATATTCATTACTGGGTTCAAAATTTAGGCTTATGAGTTTTTAAATAGTTCTGAAAAATTAACTATAATGGATCTATCCTTGTGGGCTTCAGGTTTTGACCCACATACAAAAACTAATACAAAACCTTTACTAGTAAGCCCAAACTCAAATCCAAACAAGCCTTGGATCCTAGTTGGAAAAAAGTATTAATTAAGCCCAAACATGAAAGAAAATAATAAAAATAATTAATATGTCATTAAATATCACCAACCCTTCTTTCCTTGTGTAGCTAGGATGATTAAGGAATCCTTATAAGAAAAAGGATTTTGGAACATCAATGAATTCTTGTCATACTTGAAAATTATATTATAGCCCATTAAAGACCATTGTAAAACTAGAAGATTCCCAAAAAAAGCTTTCACATCCTTGTAGGAAAAAGATCCTTGCCAAATAGGAAGTCCACAAGTCAAAAAAAGTAAATAACAAAATTCATATAGCCTATTTTGACCTATATTGCAAGTCTTTCCCGAACTCCGATTCACCTGAAATTTTACCCCAACATAGAAACATAATTCTGGAATCTTCTGGTAAAGTTTTGGCTCGATTCAATAGTTTAATTTAGAGTTATGCTTAATAGTGTAAAACTGGATGGTAGAAAAGTTAACACCAAAATCCGAATCTGGCCTTTCTTGAATCATATCAATCTTTCTGGCATGTCAAGCCTCCTTTAGTGTCCTCTTGGTCATGGATGAAGATTCCTTTTAGCAGAGATTGATGTAGTGGGAATTTATCTCTTGTATTAGTGATATGTCCTCTTGCCTTTCAAGGTGCTATCAACTACTAGGCTCCCCTAGGATGCCAAGGTCTTAGACATTATAGAGGAGGGTATTTAGGCTTTGACATCGAGTAGTTCAGAGCTTCGGCCTATTTGAGACTTAGTTCACTTTCACCCCAAAAGTGCCTTTCTGGATCATTATGTTTGGAAAGATCATTCTCCAGGGAGGTTCTTTATTGACTCAACATGAGAGAATCTTGAAAAGTCTAGTCCCACATATTTTATGCATTATCTGTTCTAGTGATGCAGATCAACACAACACCAAACGTAATCATGCCAACGACCCATTGAAGGTGACAATTAGGCCAATCACAAGAGCTAGGGCATATAAGCTTAAGGAAGCATTAAATGGGCTTGTTCAGAACATATGGAGCAAAATGGACCTAAAAGGGCTTGGGACAATTAAGGAGCTTGAAGGACGACCTTTAATTCATCTAGTTCAGGTCCAAGAAGAGCCTAATTCATGTGAAACAAGGGGGTGATGTGTTCTACCCAATACTAGCCTTGTTAGGCTTTTTTTTCCCTAATGCTACAAGGATAAAATGTCAGCAATTTATTCTGCTAATTAAGTAAGGAAGTTGGCCATATCTTATTCCTAAAGAGGGGAGGACTATTTAATATTTTTCCTAACTTAGAAAGGAAAGTAATTAAATCAGCAACAAAGGAGGAAATTTTTTTTCTTATTTGTCTAAGTTAAACAAAGAAATCCAAGCTAATCAAGGACATCAAAGGGGGCAGCACAAATTTTTCAAATCAGATTTCTCCTAGTTTATTTGGGACTTCTTAAGGGTGACAAATCTGATTCTAGCATATTTAGAATGGTAATTTTTGAATTTTTATTGTTTTTTATTATTTTCTTCTTAGTCTTTGGGTTATTATTACTTATTTGGATCAATTATAAATGGGCTTCATATAAGTCCGCCTAAGAGGGTCCATTATGGTTTTTGTTTCAGTTTAGAGTCAGTATAAATAAAGGCATAACCAAACATATAAGGTTAAACAATTTTCAGATCAATAAACTTCTTTGTTGCACTTCTTGTGTGTTGGTGGGATAATCTCCCTTCCTTGGTTCTCTAAAGAATTGAAAACGACTTATCAAAGAACAACTAGCTTTGTGACATCATCCTTATACTTCTTGTTCGCGAATCAATATTCATTGGGTAGGGGTATCCGTTTTCAATAGTGCTGGTGCCTAGGTACAAGTTATCTTTGTGTCACACTCCTATCAAACCTGATTTACTTAGCTTTTCGGGAATTGGTGTCTTTGCGTATGGGTTACGTGACCACGTAATCACGAGGTTCGCATCATCTACTTCCAATGATTCATCATGAGACATTTATTTATCCTTTAGCTTGCTACTATGAGTTGTCTTCACACTATGGATAGGATGCATGCTTTCAAATCATTCACTCTTCGGTATGTATCTTTTTTAGGTTGCATATTGAGACACATGACCATTTATTCTTTCAATTCTCCTTTTCTACTGTAGTTTGGGGTGCTATCACGAGCAGGACCTATCTTGGTTGGCCTTCCATGACATAACGACCTCTACTATAATAGGCATACACGTACTTGAAAACGAAGGAGTTTTTGCATCTACTTGCATAATGTCCCAACAATGGTTTCCTTCATCTAGTATGAAAGGAACAACCAAGTCCTTGATTAGATCTATCAACCCTATAAGGATGTATGCGAGGATATTTTTGTAGCTCTTTCGATCTCGTTTGATTCAGCTTGAACCAAGATATCATATCTCAGCTGCCCTCAAATCCATCTAGTGTCTTCTAATGTCTTGAATTGTCATTGCTTTTGCTACTTCTCGGTTCTATTGTAGAAACTAGTCGATCGGTTCATCAAGATCAAGATCACACAATCGGTTGACCGCTACTAGTTTTCCCAGAAATTGATTAACTGGTCAACTAGCTGTTTAACTTGGTAGTTTGTTGTTTTTACTTTTGATTTTATTTTAGATTTTGTTGCCTTTTCCTATTACCTTTGGTCAGTTTGACCTGGGTAATCAACCTTTGTACTTCTTGGGGTATGCCCTTCATACTTTTATATTTGAGTCAATTGATATTTATGTATAATATGTTATTTTTTGGTAATAGGTCTTTTGGATAATCGAATAAAAAGATAAATATGGAGATTTAAGAAAATAAGTGAAATTGGTGTTTTCAACAATGTTAAAGATGATTGGAATTCATTTAAAGATTTTAAATGGTTGTCTTGAATTTCTCTAAGTATGGCCGAAATTAAATAATTATGAAGATGGAGAATTTGAAATCTGGTTTGATTATGTGATTTTTGTATTAATTGATGATGTGTTAAAGCAAGTTAATTTAAATGGGATAGAATTTGGGTTATAGCATGACTAGATGTTTATGGACATGTTTTGGAAAATATAGGAATATAAAATCTTAAGTGTGTTATGTATTGTTGATGTGGAAGAAAAGATGTTGAAGCATGGAGTGTGGATATTATGATAAATTATTGGTTTGATTTTTGTGTTTTTGGAATTTGAAATTGAAATGATTGAAAAATAAAGTGAGGAGACCTTCATTTAATCATAAGCTTCGTTATAATTGAAAAGACCTTCATTTTCAATTTCTCCCTACTATTTTTTAATCTTTAGGTAATCTATTAAATTACAAATGTTTTTCAATTTCACCCCATGTAATTTTTTTCTTTTAAATTTGGTCCTTATTCTTTTAGCTGCTATTTATTTTGTTTGAAATCATTTTTTTTTCAAATCTCATCCTCCCTGGTGTTTTTTTTATCAAGTTTTATCTCCACTGTTTTTGTTGCTTTTTTCTTTTGTAAGTTTTTTTATTAATATTTTTTCTACGATTTTATCTTTAAAAATTAAATTTGTTAAGAGTTAAGCTTTTTAATTAAGCTTAGGTTCAAGATTTTACAAATTATAGGTTTTAGAGATTGAACCAAGCTTAGGTTCGTCTGGGTTTGCTTGGTTTTTTTCTCTTTTTTTAAGCTTGTGTTTTCTTCTTCTTTTTTTGCGGTTTGAATATATTGGATTAATCCTCTATATTGTTTTTCAATTTCACTCATACTATTTTTTAATCTATAAATAATTTATCAAATTACAAATATTTTTCAATTTCACTCCCTATGATTTTTTAATCTTTCAATTTTTTTTCTTTTTTAATTGCTATTAATTTTGTTTTGAATTATTATTTTTTTCAAATTTCATCCTCGTTAGGTTTTTCTCTCTCAAATTTTATCCTTATTTTTTTTGTTGTTTTTTTTTGTGCTTTTGCAAGTTTTTTTTATTAATAGTTTTCAACGATTTTATCATTTAAAATTAAATTGGTTGAGAGTTAAGCTTCTTGATTGAAGTCGGGTCTAAGATTTAATGAGTTGCAAGTTTTATAGATTAGATTAGGTTTAGAAGGTTCACATGAGTTTGCTTTTTTTTTTCCCTTTATTTTTTAAAGCTTATGTTTTCTTCTTATTTTTGATTTTTTCTTTGTTATTTTTTTAGGTTTGCCTTCTATTATGTTATCATTAAGTTGTTTGATAATTTGAATAGCCTCATGTTTATTCTTTTTACCTTTTTTTTCTTTGTTTTTTCAGTTTATTTATTGTTGTTGTATTTTCTTGTTTTGTTTAGATTACCACTTGAACCAATGATTTGTAATTTAGTTTTTTTTACCATAACAATTTGTTTATTTTGAGAAAAAAAATTGCTCTACCCGCGGCAAAGCGCGGGTAACAAATCTAGTGCTTATCTATAATATAAATAAATGGATGTCATTAGTTCATTTAGGGTTGAATTGGGTTATTCATTTTTGGATTAAAAAGAAAATAGATAAAAAAAAAATCAATGTTGTCATGATATTCCCTTATTATTATGAAAGTTTAGATGTCTTTGTGTAAAAGGTATATGTGAGGGTTAAAAATGAATTGTTTGTGGTGTTTTGAAAGTGTTAAACATTGTAGTAAATGCACTATAAAGGGAATTAAGAAAGGCATGACAAATTTTGGGGGTGTTGTCAACATTGATCAAATTGTTAATTAGAGAATTTTGAAAAATTTCTGGAAGATAACCTTGATAAACTATTTAAATTATATTGTTTTAATGTTTTGTGTGTTGTTGGTGAATGAATGAGGTTGAGTTTAATTATGTATGCAAGTTGGAGAAATTGCATGTCAAGTTTGATTTAATTGGTATAGTTTGAAATTGGTAGTGTAAAAGTTCTAAGTGTGGATTTAATTTGATTACATGAATATTAACCTATGAATTGTAATATAAATTGATGGTTGTGATGTGTGGATATTAATTTGTAATTTTAGAAAGTATGGAGATTTCTAAAGTTGAATTTTTAATTAATAGTATGAAAACTAATTGTTATTGTTTAGGAGTTCTAGGAGAAGAGCATGGAGTGAGACTTGACTTTCCAAGAGCTTGTACAATAGAAGCTCAACGTAAGGGTCGCCCCCTTGTCTTTTTAATTATTTAAGATGCTTTCATAATTGTTAGCTTTTCATGACAAAATTGTTGTGTTGTGTATACTTGCTTTTTATGAGATTTCATGCCTACGAGACAAGAAATTGTATGTGATTTGGTAATGTACCCACGTGATTTGTGACTGACCACAACGATGATAAAATGTATGTGTTTTGTAATCGACCATAACGATAATAAATTATATATAATAAGTAATCAACCGCAACAAAGGTAACCCATGTATTAATTATGATAAACTATAATGATGTTAATCCATGTATGATTTATGACCGACCACAACGATGTTAATCCATGTATGATTTGTGACCAACCACAACGACGGTAATTTATATGCAATTCAAAAATTAACCGCAAAAATGGAACTCAAAGTGTGAATTCGAATTCAACCACAACAAAAAAAATCAATGTGTAAATTTTAAATTGACTACAATAACATATATTCAATAGTAAATTGTAATCGATCGCAAAGTCATAGAAAAACGTGTGAATTTTAAATATATAGCAACATTGGACTTAATAATGTGATTGTTTTGGTATCATAGTTGACTGTTTGAATGGAGACTATGGTTACAAATATGTGGATTAAGTGGTTGTTTGGACAAAGACTAATGTAATAAATTTGGTAAAATAATTGGTTGTTTGGATGGAGGCAAAATACATGAGAAAATCAGGTATTTGGACAGAGGCTATGATATGAAAGATATAAGTAGGCTATGTTGACATGGTAAAAACTTGGTATTGAATACACCACATTGACTAGGTTAAATGAAAAAAAAAACAAGGGAAAATGACTAAGTACTAATCATGAGTGCCAAAATATATGATCTAAAAGATTTGAATCAAACTAATGATTATATTAAAATAAAGCATAAACTTGATTATTGAAACTAAGTTGACATGATCGATGTTGAATACAAGTTGCAATTATTGAAAAGGAATAAGAAATGCAAAACTAAGATACAAAATGATCTATATAGATAATTGAGCCATAAAATGAGTATTTGACTAAAATGAAATAGATATGCCAAAATTGAATAAAGATCTTGTGCTAGTGTGAAATAAACTCAAGAGAAACTAGAAGAGAATAATTTATGATAAAACAAAATAAATGCTTAAGTTAATGGATGCATAGTTAGTTGAGATTATAAAATAAGTGTTTTGATTGAATGAATAAATTATTGACCAAAAATTGGACGTGATGAATATATAAATGAATGAAATAATAGATTGAAAACCCATATATGATATAAAAAAAATGTTGGAAATGCATTAATCAAAATTAGCTGATCAAATGATGGAATGGGGCTCGAGATGAACTAATGAAAATAATTAGTTAAAAAAGACATAGTAAGCATTGAAATGAAAGAATATGGTTTGTAAACCGAGATAGTACCTACGATGCTTAAGAGGGATTAAATGGGTTGATGAATCCAAAATTAAATTAAAATATAGACTAGGGGTATGATATGGGATTAAGGAATCCTTAAACAGATTCAAGTACATTTTGAAATATTGAAATGGAATTAGAAAAACATTGAAAATTTTGGATCTTTACACAATTAATTTATTATAGAAACAAAATCAATTCTCATCATTATATCATTTAACTACTAATAAACTAGCATTGCGTTTAGTTATGAAAATTGATTTTTTTATATAATAAATTAATTGAGTTTTTTAATTATGAATTGACTAGAAATAAAATTGAATTACAAATTGTATGATTTGTGTTGAATTGGTTTTGAATTGTGTTGAATATGACTTGACTAGAAATAAATTAATTGAGTTTTTATTTTTGTAGAGATGTTAAAGGCTAGAAAAATGTTATTGGTGCGACAAATTATGAAACACGCAAGTCTAACTTCTGTGTCAAATGAATATGTAGGTCTGACTTGTGTGTTTAGTGGTTATACTGGTCTAACCAGTATATCTCATAAAATGTGCTATTTTGAAAAACAAGTTTTCAACTATACTACTTTGGGTATAACCATAATATCGTCTTTAATTAACACTTATAATTCCATCTTCGAATTTAGTGACAAATAGAAACTCTATTATGGGTATAGCGTAGTAGCACATAAAATAAGTTATCAACTATTTTCTTGGCTCATATTATGTTGCGAGTTAAATAAAAAAAATTAAACCTAAAAAAATTATCTAGGTCATGAGAAGTTCTTTGTCATTGTTATTAAACCTGGCCTAGTAAGTTAACTTTAAAAACTCCCTACTCAATTGTTTTCCTAGCACGAGTTTTAAATTAATCATGTGAGAGTTGTCTCGACACGACTCAGATGACTTGACAGGTCTAAAAACAATCTGGATAATTGGTAAACATGGTTAAGTTTTAAAAAAATTTCAAGATGACATCTTTGTTTTTTTTTAAATTAAGACGGTGACATATTATATTGACCTAGGTTTTACGGTTTAACCTGCCAAACCAAAGACCTAGATCATGGACTTCACTTGATTTAACACTTTACTTGTTTAAACTATTTTTTACTTAATGATATGATAACAAAAATAGACGCTTATAAAATTGAGTACCAACCAAATAACGACATGTTTGTTTTAAGACTGCGATAACCTCATAGGAAACAAACTGAAATACATTATGAATGTCGCACGTGTGCGGCGTCGCAACGAAAACATCCACCCTCAAAATCTTATCTAATGTGGCAAATGTGGGGAGACAAGGAATTCTTGTCTTTTATTAGTGGAAAAATAGAATAGGAGTCGCCACCTAATATTTTGATCACTAAGAACCCTAACTGGTCTCAGAGATCGGGTACGGGGACTGGTTGCATAAAGGGAAGGTATTAGCACCACAAATACGCCCTACCTAAGGTAAGCTGCATTGTTTTATTGTCTGATAAAATCTAAGGTCTTGTCGTGTTTTATAGTTGTTAGTTCGTCTATGGTTTAAGAAAAATCCTCCTCGGTAAGGAGATCCTTATCTTATCGGCTAATTCTGACGTCAACAAAAGAATTTAATATCCGGAATATGTCTTAAGTATAAGGTCATAACCCAAGATATTAAAAGGAAACAAAATAATTTTTTTGGAATTTTTGAAATATTGGCCTATTTCTCGTGACTTTAATAAACGGGTTATTAAAGCCAAAATGCATGCTAATATATATTTTTGAAATTTTCTTTGTTATATAAAAATACAATATGATTTTTATTATTATTATTTTTGAGAGATTTGGCCGTGTGCATGAAAACAAAACATTTTATTTTTATTTTTATTTTTATTTTTATTTTTATTATTTTTTTTTTTACGAAAACCAGGTATTTTAATACTGGATTTGTATCTTTACAGTATAAAAATACAAACCAATATTTCAAAATGCAATAAAATATTTGCGGAAAATCACATATTTTTGAAAAGAATATTTTTAAGAATTTGTTTTTCGGGCTGGGCCCAACCCGGCCCATGTGGCTGGGCTGGACCCAGCCACCTGGTCACTAGCCCAAGCCAGTGACCCACCCAAGCCAATTTTACGCGTGCATGGAACAGTGCGAAGGTAATTAAATTACCTTCGCACTGTTCATTCTTCGTTTTTTGCAACACCCCAGGTTACAGAGTGTAAAAATGGCGATCTTTAAGCTTTTCTTTCCTCTTCTGTTTTCCTTTTGTTTCTCTAGACAAGCATGCATCAATTTTTACGAAGAAAGGAAATGAGCATACCTGGAGAAAGGAAACCGATGGTGGTGCTGACCTCCCCTGCTGTCTGTGAGCTTTGCTCCGCCGCTCGGTTTCTCCTTGCTCTTTTGTTTCTGTCTCTTCGTGCAACCTTCCTTTGCGTTTCAATCTCCTGGTTTCGAGAAGATGAAGACGATGGTGGTGATATGTTCTTTGCTTCACCGTGTCCTCTGCTTCCATTCGGTTTGCTTGCTTTTCTCCTCCCTCTTTCTCTCCCTTATGCTTTCTCACTATTTCTCCACTCTCTCAGTTTTTTAACGATCTCCTAAGATGTCTCCCTCCTGTTTTTCTCCTCACCATCACCTCTCCTCTCTTGTTTCTTTTCTCTCTTCCACTGTCCTCTCTCCGTTTTCTCCTCACTGTCTCGTTGTCTTCCCTCTTTGTTTTCTCTTTTTTTTTTCTTCAGTTCTCTTCTGTTCTCCTCAGCTCATCTCTGTTTTTACCCCTTACATTCCCCTCTCTCTCTGTCTTTTTTTTTCCTCTTGTCCCTCCTATCTCGTCCTTTCTTCCCCCTAGTCTCGTCCTTTTTCTCTCCTTTTTATAGCCAAAACTGCATGCGTTTTTTTTTTAATGAAAACGTTCGGGACCATTATTGCAGTGGTAACGGTAGAGAGATAGTAGCTGTGAAACGTTCCCCATAATTAGCGGCATTTGTTGCTGAAACTGTTCCTGTTTGCTGAATCGGTGAAGAAGACAATGAATAGTGCATTTGAAACGGCACCGTTTTGCCACTTTAAATGATATTTCTGGTTTGGTCCTTGGATATTTTTACAATTTTGTAATCAAGCCCCCCGGAAAAGTTGTAATTGGATCCCTTGATTATAGCGCCTTTTCCGGTTTGGTCCTTGATTTTGGATTGTTTCAATTAAGTCCCTAATTGGCCATCAAACTTCAATAATTATGTAATTAAGCCCCTGATTTGACCAAATCAACTCTTCAAAATTATAATTGGACCCAAAAACTTTAATTTTTTTCAATAAAAGCCTAAATTGACTTAAAAATCAATTTTTCTTACAATCCAACCCTCCATAAATTCAATTAAACCTTAGATAAAATTTAAATGAGTCCATAAACATCTGATTTTAGACTTTTCTTCCTCAACTTGAATTTTCTTTGTCAACAAGGCTTCCATCAGTCAAAAATATACTGTCAAATTTCAACCTTTTGCATTTTTGAACCTTCTCGACCAATTTTGGCCTTTTTTCGGTATTCCAGCATCCTTTTCTCACTCTAATTATTATTGTATTTTTTTCATTTTTATGTGGGAACTCAGAAATAAGTAACAACAACGAATACCAATTCAAAATCAATCAAATACTAAAGAATAAAATTAATTAAAAAAAGAAGTAAACGTTGACTTATTATTATTAAATGTGATTTAGTGGGTCAACCTTGAAACTTCTCGACTTGTCTCCTTGTTTAGCTTGAGTTTAAAACTAAATTATGTATAAGTTATCTTGATATGACCTAGTCGACTTGTCGAGTGCAAAGGCAACCCAAAAAAGAGAGTAAAAGGCATGGTTTAGTTTTTTAAAAAAATTCAAGATGATATCTTTTTTTTTAATATTAATATGTCGACATATTTGATCGACTTGGGCTTCGTGATTTATTTCACAAACCAATAACTCGAGTCATGGATTCCATTGCATTTTAATAACTTTGTTTTCTTAAAAATATTTTTTTCTTAATTATATGAAAACAAAATAGACGCTCATAAAATCAAGTACGAACCAAATGCCAACAAATTTATTTTAGATTACGATAACCTCATAGAAAGCCCTGAATAAATCATGAAGTCCAATTTAAAAATCAACCAAATATTGACATGTTCATTTGAGAATACAATAACTAATAGAAAGTAAGCCAAAATAAATTATGAAGACCAATTCAATAGCAAGCAAATATTGAATAGTGAAATTGAAAAAACAAAACCAATAAAAAAACTCAAGGATGAAATTAGAAAAAAAAATAAAAAAAAAATTAAAGAAAAACAAAGATAGAGATGCTTCACTATTTATATTTTATTCACATGAATAGTGGAACACCATCAAGTTTCCCATGTGTTTTAGTTGTATTAGGTAAAGTAATTGCCATTTAAAATTGAAGTTGTGAACCATTTGTCGCATGGAGACCCTAAAATTAAAAACCACATTAGTTCTTGGCCAAATTAAAAATTTCTTTTAGTGGATGAAATCCTGCAGTCAACAAAATAACAAAAAAAAAACTAAAAAAGCGGTTTTTATCATATCCCTCATCACAAAGCAATATTCATTAGAACAATGCTTTGTTTTTTTTTTATTTTAATTCCATCATTTAATATTAGATTTGTTTTTTATTAGGTTATCTCACTTTCATTATACGAATACGGGTTAAGCGGGTTAACCGATTCACTCATGTTTTCTTTTCTTAATTAAATTTTCTTTTCCAAATTCATCTTTTAATAATGAGTTCATTGAGAATTAGTGTTGTGGACCATCCCAGAAACACCAACAAGGACCCATTACATGTTTCAAATGGTCCAATGACTCAGTCCAAGAGAAAGGCATTGAATATATTGGTTTTGAAGGTTTCAACCAAGTCAGATTTGAAAGGTGCATTGGAGTATCAAGAAGAGGCCCTAATACATCTTATCCATGTGCAAGAGGGGGCCAATCCAACCTTATTTGGGCCATGAGGTGAGGACATCAAAGGAAACAAAAGAATCCTACTACAACCTGGAAATAATATTGGTGGCTACCTTTTGCTTTTGTTTCTAGTATTAATGGGTTGCATGGAAGGCTATAAATAAGTCTTGAATCATTTTGTAATATTTTATTTCCTTCTGTTCTTCTCATGGCAGAACATGGATTTAATATTATGGGCTTTATTTTATTTTGTTAGCTACAGCCCAAGGCTTGTTTGGGCTTAATTAATACTCTGTTTTCAGCTAGGATCCAATGCTTGTTTAAATCAAGTTATGTGTTTTTTTGTTTAAGGTTTTTGGGTCAGTTTTGTAAGTGGGCCAAATCAGTCCATTAGGGTAAATCCATCAGGGTTAATTTTTCAAGAACTATTTAAATTTTGGCAGCAATTGATAAATATTACTTCTGAATTTTTCAATTTTAACGTGTGAGAGTAATTCTTGCATTATTCACTTCTTGAATGAACTGAATCTGACTTATCAAAGATTAATTGGCTTCGTGACGTCATTCTACTTCATTCCAATAGTATTGGTGCCTTGTGACAAGTTTTTATTGTGTCACACTCCTATTAGACCTATTTTGACTTTATAGGATGAGATTTCAATCTTGATTGTGGGTTGTGTGACTATGTGATCATGAGGTTCGCATCAGTTGCTATCAGAGCTAGGCTCCAAAACAAGGTCATATCCTTATGTTATTTTTGTTTTTTTAATGTTCCTTTAAGTTTTTCAGTGTTTGTGTTGTTCATCTTCTTGTCCTTTGTGTCTGTGGCACCTAAGCGAAAAAAAAAGGGGTTATATTTCATGTTTTTACTGTCTCTAATAATATCAGTAGCATATAAAAAAGAAAGAAAGAGATTAGATGAAATTTGAACAATGATTAAATTCTATCGTAAAAACAAAACTCTTAGTGAATCATAAGGAAACCACTTCAGAATCAATGGAAACTTCATATTATGTCTACTAGGGGTGAGATCACGTCATATATTAAATTTAGGCTTATTTTGATGTTGTTTGCTATTCAAGGTTCAACCATATATTAAATTTGGGTTTATTTTGATGTTGTTTGCTATTCCAGGTTCAATTCTGTCGTAGAAACACAACTCTTATTGAATCATAAGCAAACCACCTTAGAATCGATTGAAACTTCATATTATAACAATTGGTGGTGAGATCGCACCATATTTTAAATTTGGGCTTAGTTTGATATCGTTTGCTTGACATTTTAATTTGAGGTTCAATTCTGCTACAAACTGATCATACAAGGTTTGAGTACTTAGACATAAGAGAACGACCTATAAACTGAGATTCATTGTTTGTTTGGTATCAGAACACTAAATATTGAATATGAGGTCATTTTGAGAGCATTTGGTCTGAGTTTCAATTCAATTACGTAAAAATTACATAATACTTAATATGGTTATATGCAAATATGACCATATTTGCATTAAGTTCCAAAATGTGATCATTAGGCTTCATGATTTGTTTTGTTTGCTTTCTATTAATTTATTCCGGCATCATGACTCGAGAATAATACTTAATAGGTTAGCTTAAGTTGACTAGGATCATTTTTTATGTTCTTTTTTTATTGACTTTTTTTTCCCAATTTCACCATTCAACATTGGATTGGCTTGGAATTGAGTTTTAAAATTTGTTTTTATTTGGTTTCTATGAGGATATATTGGTTTCATAATTAGGGTCGCGAGTTTTCACATTTTAACCCTAGTTAAATCAAGTTTTTTTTCCTAAGAGATTATCTTTGTCTTATGATCAGGGTCATAGATCCTTTAACATTGGATTCACTTTTTATTAGGTTGTCCTCATCTCTTGACTTGGATCACAAGTTTGGCAGGTTAACCCAATTGACCTAGTTTTTTTAATTGACTTTTTTTTTCCTCAATTTCATCACTTAATATTGTGTTTAATTGGGCATTAGATTTCATGATTTATTTTTGTTTACTTTTTTTGGGGTTATCCCGGTCTCACGACCTAAGAATAATGCTTAAGAGCATGTTAACTTGGCTTATTGTTTTATCATTTTAATTAATATTTTATTATAAATTTTATTATTCAACATTTTACTCGACATGGTCAATTAGGAATTGAAGTTCATAATTATTATTTCATGTTTTTTTCTTAATTATTATTTTTTAATCTCATCCTTAACCACTACGCTAATTTGGAAATTGGACTTTAAAATTTGTTATGATTTGTTTTTTATAGGGTTATCTCAGTCTTATAACTCAGGTCGCATGTTTGACTGGTTATCTCGGGTTATTTTTTAAGTATTGTTTAATTTATTTTTCTCTAATTTTATTTTTCAATATTGGGTTTAGGTTTTATAATTTGTTTTGGTTTTCTTTCTTTATTGTTATTTTAATATTAAAAAAAGATGTCATCTTGAAAATTTTTTAAATCAAATTATGTTTTTATGGGTTATTATTCCATGTTGTTTTTGGACTCGCAAAGTCAACTAGATCACATTTAGCTAACCCTCATATGATTTAATATTTTTTTCATTAGAAAAAAAACATTAATAACATCTAAATATTTTTTTATGTTCAAGAAAAATTTAACGGAGCATAATAATCTAGTGTTCTCTATTTATGATGTTTTAAACAATAAAAATAAAATCTCATATAAAAAGTCCAATCAGGTGGGATATGGTTGGCTGAATGTTCGGTAAGAGGCAAACCTCTTGGTCGAATCCCCCAAACAATGCCATAATTGAATAGAATTCATGCAAGTATAAGATGGAGTCCTTGCAGGATGTTTAATGATTTCATATTGTTTTCTTTTTTAATTATAAAGGAGAGGTTCAAACATGAGACCTTTGGGAGGAGGGGGACCTACCGCCAGTTAAGCTACATGATTTCAAATTGTTAATAAGTGATGATTTGCAATGCTAGAGAATGTTAAGATACCATCGATGGGACTTATTCTTTGAAACCATAGCATAACCTGAATAAGGTCAGGTCAATACACGGTAGATGGAGACTTGGGTCATTTACTTTTAATTGCTCTTATATGTAATAAGTACACTACTACACGATCAGACATGAAATAATATAAGAAAAGTGTATGTTTGTTATTAATTTTTTTATTTGATTGCATCATTTTTAATTTATCCATTTAAGTTATTGAATTTTTATTTTTTTTATTTAAGTTTCTACTATTGGTTGAGTCTATTAGGTGTTAATGTGTGCTACTTATATTATGATACATGGTAAAGTGAATTCCATCAAATAGGAAAATAAGCATATTTGATCTCTAACTTTTTATTATTTTTTCATTCGAGTGTCTCATTTTAAATTTTATCCATTTTAGTTGCTGAAATTTTTTACTTATATTTGAATGATTATTAATATTTTTTCAACTATTTTTCCATTGGACCTCACTTTTTGCATAACCTGAAAGGAACTTAATTTGTTATTAACATAAGTTATAATCATGAATACCTGACAATATTTACAAGTATTAGCATTATTCGAATAAGATAACTAATGTAATCATGTTAACAATTTATAACCCGATTGGAACCTTCTTTGTGCGTAGTTTTCAGTTGAGTAATAAAAAGAGTTTGTACTATACTAGTTTGAAATACTATTAGTGGATCCTCTAACATTGACAATTATTTTATCCTTGTGTAATCCTTATATCAATATCACATCTCAAAGCTCTCTTCAACTCCTTTTCTGTTATTATCTATTTTTTTATTTGTAGTTTATACAGTTAATCTCCCTGTGGTTCGACTCCGGTCTTGGTGGGTTATTTATTACTTCGACACTCCTACATTTGGGAGAAGACATCAACTCTTTGTTCGTGTCACTAATGTCCTCCATCATAATTTGGATTTCATGTATATTGAGAAATATATGTTTGAAAACATTTTTAACACAATATTGGAGGAAAAGGGAAAACAAAAAACAACATAAAAGCTAGAATAGATATAGCTTTGTTTTGCGACCATTAGAATATAGAGTTTCTTAATGATGGGATACATGTGGCAAAGCCCAAAGCCACCTTTCCCTTAGACAAAAAAGTACAATTTCTTGTCTATGAATGGTTTAAGAGTCTATGATTTCCTGATAGATATGCTTCGAACATAACTAGATTGGTGAACTTAGATGAATGCAAATTGTATGGAATGAAGAGTCATGACTGTCATTTGTTTATGTAAGCACTCATTCCAATTGCATATAAGGATTTATTTCCAAAAAGAATATGAGATACACTCACGAAAATCAGTCACTTTTTTAGTGTTGTTTGCTTGAACAATTACATTCAAAACATATGGAGTAGGTTGAAAGGAACATAATTAAGATAATCTACAAACTTGAGATGATCTTTCCTTCTTCTTTGACTCAATGAAGTATTTGTCTATACATTTAGCATATGAAGCAAAACATCTTGTGCAATACAAATGAATGTATCATTTTGAGAGGTTAGAGATTACATGCATCCTAAGTTAGTAATGTGTTTTTCAAAACTTTTTGTCATTAAATCTATATGTTTAACGTAATGCAAGAAACATGTTAAAAACAAGATGCATGTTGAGACTTTGATATGCGAGGCTTATATTATTGAAGATATTTCAACATTTATTTCATATTATTTTGAACCCATATGAGAACAAAAATCAATTTCATTCTAGGACATGATGGTGGTGGTGAATTACCTTTTAGTGTGAATTTATCAATATTTTTCCATCCTAGTCTACCATTGTCAAAGAATTCAGTTTCGATAAAATATTTGACAAAAATCAAATTTACATAAGCATATAATTATGTGCTATTTAACTGCAGTGAATTAAGACTTTTTGTTAAGTAAGTCAATTTTACAAATTTTGAAATGATAAATCATTTTCTATTTGTATTCTTATTTATGCTAAATGATCACTAACTTCCTTATAAACAACATTGCAATTTTTTGTTATTCTAAAATCAGTATCTCACTAAAGCTCAAATTTCAAACACAAGATTAACAATTCACCGTGTGTTTTAAAACACAAATATGCAATAATTTATAGCTATAACAAAAATACATTGACTTTAAATTTTTTTCTCAACTGTTAATGGTTTTTATCTTTAACTAGATGTGGCAATGTTGAAAGTCTAAAATTACTATCTCTAGATCTTGAAAGAAAGATCTAGTGTTATAACAGGTATTTTATTAATGGATATGTGTTTCATACTAGAGATTATGGAGAAGGTAGATATACCTATAATAATGGTTTTCATGTAGAGGGATCAATTTCCAATAAATTTGAAGTTGATTATTATGGCAAGTTAAAAGAGGTCATTTAATTACAATATTATAGGGTATAAAATACAATATTTTTAATCAAATGTTATTGGTATGATACTGATAGAGGGAATTAGGGTAAATCGTCACCATATTTTGGTTGAAATTAATAAAAAAGGTAGACTTAGCAACATCAACGATGTTTTTGTATTTGACAAACAATGCCAACAAATATATAAAACATAATCTCCTTTATTTAAAAAGAATCGTAATATAGTTTACTGGTTATCAGTTGTGAAAACCAAACCTAAGAGTTGTTTTCAAGTTGTTAATGATAGTACTGATGAAGTAACTAAGAGAGAATGTGTATTTCAACTAGATGAGCTAGTTGATCCATATCGAGTTGCCCAATCTATTGAGTTGAAAGAAGATTAAAATTTTCATGTCATAGAGAATACTTATGTTCATGTTGACATTGATGAGTGAAATGATGTATTGAGTATTGGAAATACAGAAGATGATGAAGATGAAGGGATCAAATAACTTTAGTTCAATAAAGAAGATGATGGTCATGAATATGATGGAGATGAAGATGAAGATGAAGATGATGAGGATTCAAATTAAATAATGAATCTGAAATGATTTTAGATGTAAAACATCATTATACAATTAACTATTTATTGTCATTGTATAATGTATTTCAACTTTGTACATTTTTTTAGCATTTATTATTGTGATTGTGGTTTTAATATGTTATGAATGCACATATTGCTGCTGTATAATTAGGTTTGATAGGCATTCTATCTAATGTATAAGAAAATAAATTACTATAAATTTACTTACAGAAAACCTGACGGAATATAAAATCATTGGATAATTACAAAGAGTTTTAAGAAAAATTTAGAAATGTACACCAATAGACAGATTCTTTGATGGACTACTTTCCATCGGTGATATTAAATATAGACACAATCATCAACAGACAACAATATCATCAAAGAATTATAGAGAGTTTGGGAAAGAATTTAGGAATTTAAACCAACAAACAAATTCTTTGACGGATTATTTTCCATCGGTTATATTAAATACCAATGCAATCATCGAAGGATAACAATATTATCGGAGAACTATAAAGGATAATTAAGGAATTTTTATTCTCCATAGTTTTACTAATAAAATATAAAATCGTTAGATAATCATAGAGAATTTGTTGAAGAATTTAGGGGATTAGATTTCACTGATGGATATATTGATAGATGAAAAGTCATTGGTGATTTTGGGGGTTTTCGAAAGAGTTCTGAAATTTTTAAATCACCGATGGATTTTTACCAATCATATCAAAACTTTCATCGGTAAGGTCGTCGATGATGTGTTGATGTAGTGTATTACCGAAGAAAGAACTGAAAAAAATCTCTAGCTTTTCCTTATTTCTACTTCTCCCTCTAAACCCTATCTTTCTTTAACAATAATAGTCACCAGCACTATCTCTTCTCCAGGTAATGATTTCTCTCTCCTCCAAGCAACGATTCCCCTTTCCTCCAGGTGATGATTTCTATATGCGAAATTTTTAAATCACCGATGGAATCAAACTTTCATCGATGATGTGCTGAAGTAGTGTATTACCGAAGAAAGAACAAAAAAAAATCTCTAACTTTTCCCTATTTCTTCTTCTCCCGCTAAACCCTCTCTCTCTTCAATAGTAATAGTCACCAACACTATCTTTTCTTGATACGATTCAGGAAATGTCAAATTCGGATTTTGACGTAAGAAGTGCATCTATCCAGTTTTACGGCAACACTCATAATTCTCAATCCGACCATTTGATCGAGCTGAAATTGTACGTGGAGTCTCCTGACATGGTGTACTACTTTGGGTTAAACTTTCAGGTCAATCAGAGTTCAGAAAGGCATCAAAACACGGGTCAACAGAGGCTGTACGAATTTTGTTATTTACTTCCTTTTGACTTGTGGACTTCCTATTTGGCTAGGATTCTTTTCATAAAAGGATGTGGCAGCTTATTTTGGAAATCTTCTAATTCTAAAAAGATCTTTAATGGGCTGCAACATAGTTTTGAAGTGTGGCAAGGATTCATAAATGTTTTAGAATCCTTTTCTTACAAGGATTCTTTATTCATCCTAGCTATAAAAATGAAAGAAGACTTCAGAATAAATTCTACCTTCAGATCAGATTTCCTAGTCTATTTAGGACTTCTTGATGGTGACAAATCTGATTCTAGCATATCTAGGATGGTAATTTTCGGATTTTTATTATTTTTTATTATTTTCTTCTTAGTCTTTGGGTTATTATTACTTATTTGGGTCAATTGTAAGTGGGCTTGATATAAGTCCATCTAAGGGGAGTCCATTAGGGTTTATTTAAGTCTAGAGTTAGTATAAATAAAGGCATCAAATCGAATGTATCATTCACGATAAGCTTGATTTGATGAGGAACGTCGTACCAACAAATGAAAACAAAATGATCCAAAGAGCCTGGAGGGTTAATAACATAAATTCTTAATTTGATAGTTAGCTGGTTGTATTGGTTTCTGATTAGTACTTAAAAGTGCATTTTTATCAAGGTTTTATATCATCATTTTGCACTTGAAGTATCAATAACTCCTTAACGAAAGCATGTTTTATAACAACATATCTAATAATATAAGATACCTTTAATTTATGGTAAATGTTCATCTTAAATGCAGGCCTATCATATAAATGAAAGAATTGATTGATGAGTTGAAGTACT